>Ga0247841_10000047_pt1 | contig 292050 bp, 345 predicted proteins | sample LaCruzMarch2015__2_FD_192410 | JGI IMG/M metagenome (GOLD analysis project Ga0247841, IMG submission 192410) | Freshwater microbial communities from meromictic Lake La Cruz, Castile-La Mancha, Spain - LaCruzMarch2015_18m | ecosystem: Environmental > Aquatic > Freshwater > Lake | place: Spain... | reverse complement strand
TATCTAATCCAGTAATATTGTAAAAATATGCTGCTCTTGCGAAAATATTTCCATTGATAATACTTGCTCCCCCATTTGTCCATCCACCATTGAATTCAACATTCGCAAAATTAGCATTTGTTCCATTGATCAAGTTTTGGATATTTGCAGTTGTGTTTATAGAAGCAATTAAACCGCGATTATCCCAAGTGGAGTTGTAGTTATTGAAAGTATCTAAAGTTTCATTTCTTAATCCGAAAAGATAAGAAGCATAGGTTGAGTTATATGTTGAAGACCAAATAGAGTTGTAAAGATTAAAAGTTTCTATTGTTTGGTTGTAGTTCCATTGAATATTTGAATACAAGGTATCTGCATAAGTTTTATTCCAGTTATCCCCATAATTTTTTGGAGCATAAATATTATTGGCATAGGTTTCATTCCAAGAAACATTTTCTTCAGAACTTATTCCTGTTAATAAACTACCATCACCAATAAAATAAGAAGCAGTAACATTGCCAGTTACATTAATATTATTGCCCACATTTAAATTATTAGAAATATCAGCATCTTGAACAAAAAGAGAAGTTATTCTGTTAACTAAACTACCTAAAAACCCAAAGAAACCAGTACCTGTTGTTGTTATATTATAATTTCCCATATTCAAATTAACATCAATTACTGTTCCTCCAAGAGTGGTATTTTTTGAACTGAAAGTATAAGGAGTTCTAACTATTTTTGAAGTTTCTATTAAATCCCCATCTCTATAATAACAAAGCCAATATTGTTCAGAATAATTTAATTTAGTATTATTAAGGTAATAAGAAATAATTCCTCTTGAATCTGTTGTTAAAGTAACTAATCTTAAATATAAAACAGGGTCACAATTATTAGAATTTGAAATAAGAAATGTAAAATCAAAGGTCCCATTAATTACATCTCCTAAAGCGTCTGTTGTTTGAATATTTAAATGTAAAGAATCTTCTATTTCACTTGCAAAAACACAAGTTGTTGATAAAATAATTAGCACAAAAAGTAAGAACAATTCCCCTCTCTTTTCCATCTTTATTTTAACGTTTTTATACTTATAAACTTTATTAGAATGTAGTGTAAAAATATTAAAAAATATTTCCCTACAATAAAAAAATTTAAAATATATATTCAAGGGAAATAATCCTTAAAAAAGGAAAATTCTAATCTAAAATGTGAAACTTCACTTTTTACATAAACAAAGAATAATCCCAAAAGATAGTCAATTAGCAGAAATTGTAGATGGATTAAGAGAAATCGGATTAAACAGAGAACAAAAAAAAGACTTAGTAAAAAACTGTTGTAACTGCTTATGTAGATTATTTGGATTTGAAGAGGAGTTATACAAGGGAATTGGTTATGCTATAGCTCATAATCTTCAAGGAAATGAAGCTTATGATTATCTGACTAAAGACATAATTAACTATGATAAAGAAGAAACTAAAAAAATGCAACCCTTTCTAGATTCTTTAACAAACCCCAATCGTAATAATTTTATTTTTTAATAATCTTCATCATATCAAATAAAGATTTCTTTTCAAAATCAATTATCTTTTTTTGGGAAATGTCAAAATTAACACTTATCATTCCTAATCCAGAAACAAAAACAGTTCCAATAAGTATATCTTTTCCATCTTTACTTTGAAGAGAAAAAATTAATTTCTGTATTTTATTATTAATTTTTTTAAATTCCATTTCTCTAATAATCATCTCTTCTAAATTATCAAAATCAACTCCTTCTTTCATAGAAACTTTTTCTAAAACAATCTCAGTAAGTCTTTCAAGCTCAACAAACTTAATTCCCTCTTCCATTTCAAAACTGAAAGTTTTACTTTTAGAAGGAACATAAAAATCAAAATGATATTTATTTTGAGGTTTTTCATCTTTGTCAATTATAAAAAAACCAGAACAAAGATATGCATCTTTGTTTCCTTCAATAAATTTATTAAATTCATCAGAGTTTTCAAGCTTTTCAAATAAAAATAAAGAATTCATATTCTTTCCTGAATTTCTTTCTTAATTTTCTCTACAAATTCTTTCATTCCGATTATTTCAATTTTATTACTTCCCTTAACCCTAACTGCAAGTTTTTTCTCTTTCTCTTCTTTATCCCCAATAACAATAATATAAGGGACCCTCATTATTTCTGCATCTTTAACTTTTGAAGGGACAGTTGTTTGTCTAAAGTCACATTCAACTCTTAAATTAGGAATTTCTTTTTGTAATTCATTAAATATTTTCTTTGCATAATCAGTATTTCTATCTGTAAAATTCAAAATTTTAACCTGAACAGGAGCAAGCCAAGTAGGGAATCTCCCATTTAAATGTTCAATCAAAACCCCCATAAATCTTTCTAAACTACCATAAATAACCCTATGAATCACCACTGGAGTTTTTTCTTTCCCGTCTTTATCAGTATATTTAAGTTCAAATCTTTGGGGCAATTGAAAGTCTAATTGCATAGTTCCCATTTGCCATTCTCTTCCTTGAGAATCTTTCATTAAAATATCAACCTTCGGACCATAGAAAGCCCCATCCCTTTCTAAGATTGTAAATTTTTTACCTGATTTTTCTAAAACCTCTTTTAAAGCAGTTTCGGCTTTGTCCCATGTTTTTTTCTCTCCTAAAAAGCTTTCTGGCCTTGTTCCTAGTCTAAAAGAATATTTCAAATTGAAAATAGAATAAAATTTTTCACAAATTTCAAATATTGCTTCATATTCACTTTTAATCATATCTTCTGTGATAAAATTATGAGAATCATCTTGTTGAAATCCCCTTACTCTTAAAAGCCCATTGAGTGTTCCAGATCTCTCAAATCTATGAAGTCTATCTGTATCAGATAATCTTAAAGGAAGTTCCTTATAACTTCTTGGTTGCATTTTAAAAACCAACATTGCATTAGGACAATTCATAGGTTTTAAGCAATAATCTTCATCTTCATCTGTATGTGCAATAAACATATTTTCTTTATAATGGTCCCAATGTCCAGAAATTTTGTAAATTTCTTTTTTATTCATTAAGGGGGAAACAATTTCTTGATAACCTCTTTTTTTATGTTCTTCTCTCCAGAAATTGATAAGTTCGTTATAAATAGTTAAACCTGCAGGAAGCCAGTAAGGCATACCTGGAGCAGTATCATGGAACATGAATAATCCCATTTGTTGCCCAATAATTCTATGATCATTTTCTTTCAATCTAGATGTATCTAATTTTACAGTAGAAATTTTATTTAGTAATTTTTTTCTCATTTCATCAGTAAATTCTTCTTCTTTAACAACTGCTTTTCCATCTTCAACAATCAATTCTCTACTTAATTCGGATAAAGGATGTCCTTTAACTTTAAATTCAAATTCTTTATAGTATCCAAAAGGTGCTTTAACAACATCAAATTTTTTCTTTAATTCTTTTTCAGCTTCATTTAACACTTCAATTGCTTGTTCGGGAGAAGCCAAATCACTTGAAAGATGAGCATATGGATAGAGAACAACTCTTTCTGCTTTTACTTGTTTAACAACATCCGCAATACTTTCAACAAGTTTTTCTACTATCTTCTTTGTATCTGAATCTCTTTTTTCAACAGCAGTTAAAACCACAAGTGCTTCTTTAACAAGATGTTCTTCTTTTTCTTTTTCAGAGAGTTCACCGATTGATTTTAATGCCTTTTTCAAAGCCTTGAATTTAATATAATCTGTGTGAAGTAACAGGATTTTCATAAAAAAGCAAAAGACTCAAAGTTTATAAAATTAACAGAAAAAAGGAAAATTAACAAAAAAATAGACTTTAGAGCCACAACCTTTAAAAGGGCTGATTTCCCTCGAAATTTATGGTAAAAAAAGGTGGATTAATCACAATTTTAGCACTTACTGTATTAGTTGCAAACCCTTTTAAAAGTCAAGCAAATATAGGAAGACCAACATACTTAGAGAAGAATTATTGTATTAGTAACAAATCTTTAACTCTACCTTGTCTTAAAGATTTACTTTACTCTAAAAAATTAGTTTCTTTTCAAGATGTATTTGTAACAGATAATTTCTCTAAGGATAACGAAGAAGTTTTATTAGCGAGAATGATTTTAGGAGAAGCAGAAGCATGTTCAACTATTGAGAAAAAATCAGTTGCTTACACTGCTATAAACAGGGCAAAAGATGGAAAAAAATGGAATGGTACAACAGTAAAAGAAGCAATTTTAGTTCCAAACCAATATTCTTGTTTTAATAATGGAACAGCTAGTAGTAAATTCCTTAAAAACCCAATGAGATATAATCCAAAAGATTTCTTAGACTGTTTGAATATTTCTAAAGCTATCTTAAAAAAGACTTATTCAGACCCGTCAAAAGGAGCAACCCATTATTATAACCCCTCAAAAGTTAAAGAACCTTCTTGGACAAGACATATGATAAAAATAGGAAGAATTCAGAATGGGCCACATGTTTATTATAAAGAAAGATAAAAAATTAAACTTAAAAATTATTTAACTAAAAATTTATCAATTTCCTTCTTCGCTTTTTCTCTTTTCTTCTGATGTTCTTTAAGGAAACCATTTATTTTTTTAATTAAAATTTCCTTTAATTCAGAGGTAAGCATTTTTCCAGATTTATAATCTTTGTAAATTTGTTCTAATTTTTTATCATCAGGTTCAAAGAACATCTTAAGATATTGGAAAGACACATCAATATCTGGGTTTCCTCCCTTTTTCCTATGTTCTTCAATTGTAGCTTGTCCTCCTGAAAAAGCATATTTTTTAATTTTCATTTCAACTTCTCTTGGAGAATCTGTAGTCAAAATTGCAGACATTTTATTATCCCCGCTACTATCCATCTTTCCAGAAATACCTGTTAATGGGGGTAAGAACATCCCGTGAATAATAGAAGGTTTGTAATATCCCAATTTTGTATAAACATCTCTAGCAATTCTAAAATGGGGGTCTTGGTCTATTGCTAAGGGAATTAAGCAAGGGATGTTTTTCCCTTTTAAAACACTTGGTAGTATTGCTGGAACAGCTTGCATACTGGTGTAAAAAATTTGTCCGATATTGCTCTCATTAGTCATCCCAAACACTGCTTTAACCGTAGAAAAATTTATTTTTTTAGCTATTTTTATTGCTTCAGGATACATTAAATTAGCATTTTTTGTATCAACAAGAAAATGAGTTTTTTTAGGGTCAAATCCTAAGGCAATAACATCCAGCATATTTTCATAAGCCCATTTTTGTGTTTCTTCTAATGTTAACCCTTGTTTAAACAAAAACTTTTCATCATCTGTAAACTGAAACCACAATTCTACATTAAATTTATCTTGTAGCCATTTTGTAAACATCCAAGTTCCTAAATGACCAAGATGCACTGGCCCAGAAGGGCCTCTTCCAGTATAAATAAAAAATTTGTTCCCTTTTTCATATTCATTTAAAATCCAATTTAAATCTCTATGAGCAAAGAATATCTTCCTTCTAAGCATAAAATGTAGTTCTTTTGTATATTTCTTAACTTTTTCAAGTAAAGCAGAATCAATTTTTTCTACTCCAAACTCTCTTATTAACTTTTCATAGTCAATATCTCCTTTAACCTCCCAAGGAGTTACTTTCATATCACTCTTCATATTAAGATAAAGAGCAGTTTATTTTTAAACATTGTCCAAATTAAAAAAGTTAGTAAATTACTAATTAATAGACTATTAGCAACAAATATTTATAAAGAATAATTTATTCATTTTATAGAGGGAAAAAGAAAATGAAAAGAGGAATAAAAACGAGTTTTGAAATATTAATTTTAATCACTTTATTAATGCCATTTTTTTCAGCAGAAATTATATTTACAGAACCAATAAAGCCGGTTTATAATTTAGGAGACATAATCTATGTTCCTGTTACAATCAAAACTTTAACTGATGCATCTGGCGTATTCAAAATGGATTTAATTTGCAATTCAACCTTAATTAATTTTTATATGAATGGTGTAAAATTATTAGCGGGGGATGAAAAAAGAATGGATTCTTCGCTCGTTTTAATTTCAAAAATAATCAAAGGAAATCATGGTTTATGTAGAATAAAAGCTTCTTTAAACGAGGATTATCAATTGAGTGATGAATTTAAAATTTCAGATTATTTGAATGTTATTGGAGAAATAGATAAAACAGAATATAATTCTGGAGAAAAAATATTAATTACAGGAACAGTAGAAAAAGAAGGAGGGGAATATTCAAACGGATTCATAGATGCTTACTTAACAACAAATAACATAAATGAAAATTTAACACAAACAGGAACAATAAACAAAGGAGTTATTTCAATGGACTTATCTCTCCCAGAAAATCTAAAAGCAGGTAGTTATTTTTTAAAAATAAATGCTTATGAAAAAGATTCTGAAGGAACAATAACCAATACGGGTTATGCAGAATATAACTTCTCAGTGAATCAAGTTCCAACTAACTTGGAGATGATAATAGAAAACAAACAATTAAATCCTGGAGAAATATTGAGAGTTAAAGCAATTCTTCATGATCAAACAGGAAATTCAATCCCAGCAAAAGTTTATATCACAATAAAAAACCAAGAAGGAAAAATAATCGAACAAGATGAGACAGATACTGATTTATTCTTAGAATATTCTATCTTTAATAATGAGCCACCAGCAGAATGGCAAATTTATGCAATATCAAAAAGATTAGAAGTAGAGAATACATTTACAATAAACAAAAAAGAAAGTGCTTCTATAGATGTATTTAATAATACAATTGTTGTAACGAATAACGGTAATGTATTTTATAATAAAACCATTTTAATTAAAGTTGGAGAAACTCCTCTTAATATACAAGCAGAATTAAACGTTGGTGAAACAAAAAGATATACTCTAAGTGCCCCTGACGGAGAATATAAGGTTAGAATAACAACTCAAGAAGGAGATGAAATAACAAAAACATTAGGCTTAACAGGAAATGCAATTAGCGTAAATGATAATTCAGTTATTAATCTTAGTATTCTTGGATATATTTCTCTGGTGATTGTTGGATTTGGAATATTATTTTTCTTAGTAAAAAGACATAAAAAAAGAAAAATGATGGGAGTTAAACCTTCAAGAGGGATTATACCTTCTTTTGGTTTCAAAAAAAAAGAGATTAAATCCCTCCCAACAATGAGAGAAGACTCCATATCTAGAACAGTTAACAATGCAGAACTATCTTTAACAATTAAAGGAAACAAACAAGAAGTAAGTGTTGTTTGTTTAAAGATAAAAAATGTTGAAGAAATGGATAGTAAAGGAAGTGCTTCAGACACATTAGAAAAGTTAAAGCATATTGCAGAAGAAAATAAAGCAGTTGTTTATGACAATCAAGATTATTTATTATTCTTTATTATTCCATCAATTACTAAAACCTTCAAAAATGAAGTGATAGCACTAGATTTAGCTGAAAAAATACAAAGAGTTCTTTCTGAACACAATAGGATGTTTAATCAAAAAATAGACTTTGGTATTTCATTGAACAAAGGAGAATTAATTGGAAAAATCGAAGATGATACATTCAAATTTATGGGAATTGGTTCTTGGATGACCTTATCAAAAAGATTTGCTTCATTATCAAATGAAGAAGTAATTTTAACAGAAAAGATAAATGATTTATTAAGAGTAACAGCAAGAACCGAAAAAGAAGTACGAGAAGGAACACCTATTTATGTTTTAAAAAGTATTAAAAGAGAAAATGAAGATGCAAGAAAATTTATAAACAAATTTATGGATAGGCAATCTAAAGAATAATTAAGAATATATTTTTAACAAACTATTTATTATTGCCCTTTTAGCTTCAGGATGATTTTTTTCAAAGGAATCTATAAATTCCCGAGTTTTATTTTTCTTCTTACTTAACTCTTTAAATTTTAAATTATTCAATTTTGCATAAAGAATTATTTCTTCATCTAAAAATAAGTATAAAGGTTTAATAAATTTTCTTTCTATTGGAAGATAATTATTCAAGCCCACAGCATTTCCATCAATAAGATTTAAAATAACTTTTTCAGATTCAAGATCAAGTGAGGAATTTAATGCAATTTTATTTTCTTTTCCATGAGGTAATTTAACCAATTTAATTCTAGATTTACTAGCTAATAATTCAAGCATTTTTTTAAGGACAATACTGTTTACATCATTTGCATTTTTATATGCAATAGTTTCCCCTTGTTTAACCATATTAAACTTTCTTATAGTATAAAGTAATTTCTTATGAAAATAGTTAATAAAACATCTTTTACATAATTTCCTTTGATTAGTAAATTCATAGACTGGCTTTTCTTCACATATTTGACACATGTTAGATTAAATTAAAGTGCCTATAAAAATTATTTGAATTTACTTTTTGTTCTTTGTGTCTTTCTTTTCTTCAACAAGCTTTTCTTTAGATTTATTTTCTTCCTTATTCTCTTTTTTAAATTTAGAAAAGAAGTTCTGAGTAAAAGTAGCTATAGACAATAATTTTAAGATTATTCCTAAAATAATTAAAACAAAACCAAATATAAAAGTATTAAGAGCAAGTGATGAAGATTGAGAAAAGAACAATCCAACTACATTTGCAATCATCTTTTCAGGGATTAAAGTAAGAAGATTCCTTATTTTAAAGAAAGGTAACGAAGAAAACACCAATAACACTCCAGTCAAGATAGGAAGAGAATTTTTCCTTTCAACTAAAAAGAAAGCAGAAATTAACAAGGTTAGTGAAATAATTAAAGCAATTATAAAAAGATTATAAAAGAAACTATAAGATAATTTGGAAAATAAAAATAAAGGCATCTCTCCTTTATTTAAAACATTTTTAACACAATCAATAAACTCACAATTATATTCTTTATAATAAATATCTTTAATTTTAGATTGAAATGCGTCTTCTACTAAAGCTTCTTTACCCTCAGAAAGTTTAGCACAAGAAATTGTGAAAGTATATTCTCCTTCTCCAAAAACATAATTAGAATTTGTTTGACAATAAATTTGCATAAAAGGATATGCTTCATCAATAGCAGAATTTATATTTGTATTAGAAAGTAAAAGTTCTTTTGTCAAGTTTGTTGACTCTTTTTCTAAAACAGGATAATCTAATGATGAAGAAATTGTTAAGAATAAAACAGAAGAAAAAATAGACAATAATAAAATTGATGAAACAAATACTAGGAAAAAACTTCTTATCGCCCCCATTAAATAAATAGGAAAAATTACTTTATAAATTTATCAAATTGCTACTCATTCTTTTTACATATTTTGTAAAACTTCAATTCTCTTCTTAATTGGGGGATGAGTATTCCCAACTTCTAAAAAAGGATTTGAAAAGAATAAAGGAGCAATTGCTTTGTTAATTTTCTTTTCAGGATTATTTTCTTCTCCTATTTTCTTTAATGCATTAATTAAACCAACAGGATATCGAGTAAATTTTACAGCAGAAGCATCTGCAGTAAATTCTCTTTTTCTTGATATTGCCATTTGAACAAAGAAAACGAAAATAGGGGCAAGTATAGCAAGAATAATCCCTATTAAAATAAATATTCCCTTTTTATTATCTCTATCTCCACTATTAAACCATAAGCTTCTTAAAAATATTTCAGAAATAATTGATATAATCCCAACCATAACAGCAACAAGAGTCATATATCTAATGTCATAACTTTCTATATGCCCTAATTCATGTGCTATAACTCCCTCTAATTCTCTTTTATCAAGTTTTTCTAATGCTCCTTGGGTAACACAAATAACAGAATGTTTTGGATCTCGTCCAGAAGCAAAAGCATTTATGTTTAAAGAAGGCATAATATAAAGCTTAGGCATTGGCAACCCAGAAGCAATTGTTAATCCTTCAACAACACTATAATATTGCTTATATTGACCTCTATTTACTTCTCTTGCTCCTGCACTGAAAGTTGCAATTTTATCAGAATTATAATAACTAATTAACAGATAAAATATGGAGAATATTATTGAGAAAATCATTATAATAAAAAAATATCCTTCTCCAAAAGCAATAGAAATAACATACCCTAAAAGAAGAATAACAAGAAAAACAGAAAGCATAAGGAAAAAAGATTTTCTTTTATTACTTGCAATTTGATCTCTAAAGTCTATCCTTGTATATTTTTCCATTTTAAATAAGAGTAAGTTTAGAAGCTAACTTTCACATTCTTTCTTTCACTTTCAGCAATTTGTAAGTATTGTCTTGGTTTCTTACCAAAAACACCTGCAAAGAAAGTTCCAGGGAAAGTCTTACATAAATCATTGTAAGAAAGAATACTATCATTATAGTATTGTCTTGAATATGCAACTTTATCTTCTGTTGAAGCAAGTTCTCTTTGTAATTCAGTGAAATTATCATTTGCTTTTAAATTTGGATAGTTTTCAGCTAAAGCAAAAATTGTTTTTAATGCAGATTGTAATTTGTCATTTGCTTTAACTTTTCCTTCAAGATTTCCAGCAGAGACTAATGCTTTTCTTGCATCTGTAACAGCCTTAATTGCTGCATTTTCATGTTTAGTATAACCTTTAACTGTCTCTACGAGATTAGGAATTAAATCTGCTCTTCTTTTTAATTGCACATCAATTTGACTTAAAGAATTATCAATTCTATTTCCAAGAATAGCAAATCTATTAAAATATGATAAGAAAATCATAATTACTAAAACTAATGCTCCAACAATAATCCACCCAATCATAAAAATATCAGATAAATTAGATTTATAAAGTTTGCCCAATAAGAATAATTATGGTTAGCGTAGACAAAGAAAAATGCATTGGCTGTGGACTTTGTGCATCTATATGTGGGGAAGTTTTTAAAATGGGAAAAGACGGAAAAGCAGAAGTTAAAGCTCAAAAAAACTTACCTTGTGTAAAAGAAGCAAAAGACAGTTGTCCAGTAGAAGCAATAAAGTAAAGAGCAAAAAATTGAATGAGTTACAACAATCAGTTCACCTTCTTAAATAAAAATATTTATTAACTCTATTCTGTTTTCTTATTTATGCAAGAGGAAAAAGAGGATAAGGTTGATTTTATAAAATGGTTTTCTGAATTAAATAAAGATTCAGGAAGTGTTGCTGGAGGTAAAGGGGCAAACTTAGGAGAAATTTATAATTTGAAAATTAATGTTCCTCCTGGATTTGTTGTAACAGCCCAAGCTTATGATTATTTTATAGAAAAAGCAGGACTTAAGGAAGAAATAAAATCACTTTTGTTGGGATTTGATTACGAAGATACAAAAAAATTAAATGAAATCAGTGAAAAAATAAGAAATTTAATTATTAAAGCTAATTTTCCAAAAGATTTACAAGAAGAGGTTCTTGATTCTTATGAATCCCTCGATACAAAAGATATAAAGAATGCTACAGGAACAATATTAGAAATTCTAAAAAATTCCGAACCAATTTTCGTTGCTGTTAGAAGCTCTGCAACAACAGAAGATTTAGCAGATGCAAGTTTTGCAGGACAACAAGAATCATTCCTTAATATAAAAGGAAAAGTAGAATTAATTCTAACAATAAAAAAATGTTTTGCTTCTTTATTTACATCAAGGGCTATTTATTATAGACATAAAAAAGGATATGATAATGTAAAGGCAAGCTTAGCAGTTGTTGTTCAAAGGATGGTTGATTCAGAAAAATCAGGTGTTATTTTCTCTCGTGACCCAACAAACCAAACAAAAGATATAATTCTCGAGGCTGTTTTTGGATTAGGAGAAGGAATTGTTTCAGGCGCAATTACTCCTGATAGTTATATTGTTTCAAGAGAATTAGAAATTTTGAAAAAAGAAATTTCAGATAAAAAAGTAGCAGTCACAAGAGATTCTGGTGGAGGAAAATCATTAACAAAGTTAAGCGATGAAAAATCAAAGCAACAAGTTTTGAAAGATTATGAAGCAAAAAGATTAGCCGAAATCTCCTTAAGACTTGAAGAACATTACAAAAAACCACAAGATATTGAGTGGGCAATTGAAGCAGATGAAATATTTATTGTTCAAACAAGATCTATAACTACTATTGGTAAAAAAACAGAGGGAAGAACAAATATTGGGGGAGAAGTTTTGCTTACAGGATTAGCAGCATCTCCAGGAGTAGCATCTGGAAAAGTAAAGATAATAAATGATTTAGCAGAATTAGATAAAATTGAAGTGGGGGATATTTTAGTCACAGCAATGACAAATCCTGATATGGTTGTGAGTATGCAAAAATCAGCCGCAATAATTACAGACGAAGGTGGGTTAACTGCTCATGCAGCAATAGTCTCAAGAGAAATGGGAATACCTGCAATTGTTGGAACAAGAGAAGCAACAAAAAAGTTGAAAGATGGAGATATTGTTACTGTTGATGGAAGTTCAGGAAAAGTTTATGCAGGAAAAACAGCAGAAACAAAACAAAAAGAAGTTCTCCCAACATCAGCAAAAACAAGAACAAAGATAAAAGTGATGGTTGATATGCCAAGCTTTGCAGAAAGAGCATCAAAATCAGGAATAAAACAAGTTGGTTTAACAAGAATAGAGGGAATAATTGCAGAATCTGGAAAACACCCAAATTTCTTTTTAGAAAAAGATCCAAAAGATTATGAAGAGGTTATATTCAAAGGATTAAAAGGAATAGCAGAATTCTTCGATGAAATGTGGGTAAGAACTTCGGATATTAGAAGTGATGAATTTAGAAATCTTGAAGGAAGTCCAAAAACAGTTGAAGTCAATCCAATGTTAGGAATGCATGGTATAAGATATGGATTAAGGAACCCAGATATATTAAAATCAGAATTAAATGCATTAAAGAGAATTGCAAAATTAAACAAGAAGGTGGGAATTATTCTCCCCCAAGTAATCTCAGTTTCAGAAGTACAAAAAGTTAAAGAAATTTTAAAAGAAATAAATTTTACAGATGCAAAATTAGGGATAATGGTAGAAACACCTGCTGCTGTTCAAATAATTAAGGAACTTTGTGCAGAAGGAATTGATTTTATTTCTTTCGGAACAAATGATTTAACACAGTATATGTTAGCTATAGATAGGGGAAATGAACAATTACAAGATCTTTACGATGAAATGCATCCTGCTGTTTTGTACCAATTAGACTTTGTTATAAGAGTTTGTAAAAGGAATAATGTTGAAACAAGTATCTGTGGACAAGCAGGAAGTAAAAAAGAAATGGTCAAATTTTTAGTTGAAAAGGGTATAGATAGTATAAGTGTAAATGCAGATGCAGCAAAAGAAATATCAGATTATGTTGCAGATATAGAAAAACAAAGTGGAGAAGGATTAAGACAATATCAACCAACTGAAACAGTAAAAGAAGAAGTTGAAGAAACCCCTATGATAAATGGGGTTGAAAAACCTAAAGAAGAGTATTATGAAGAAGTTATTGAACCCTACACAAATGAAGAATAAAAATAACAAAATTTTATAAACAAAAAAAGCTTTAATATTCAATGACAATTAAAAAAGAAACTACCGCATATAAAGATAAATCAGTTGTTTTTGATAATTCCGAAAAAGAAAAAATAGAAGGGGTTTTAATAGAAAATTTTGTATCTCTTCAAAAAGTTATGACTAATCTTGCAATAAAATTTGATAGTCTTTCAGGACAAATTTCTAAACTTTTAGAATTATTTGAAATTTCTGCAAAAACTTTAGCTGAAAAAGGAAATTTACAAGATGAAAATAAAGAGGACAAAAAAGTTGTAGAGAGATTAGATAATTTATTAGAACAAAATAAAATAATTGCTAAAGGAATAGCTCTTCTTCATGAGAATGGGTCACAAGAACCTCAAAGACCAATGATTCAGCAACAAAGACAATCACAACAATATTTTGCACAACCAATAAGGAGAGTTGGTGGAATTCCCCAACCATTTCAAGTAAACACTTCAAGAGACCCAAGATTTAACGAAACGCATAGGTAGTATGGAAGGAAAATTTTCAGACAATTTTAAAAGGAAATTTTTAATCACTTTTACAAAAGAATTAATTAAACATTCTGGAAAAATGGATATTATTAAGTTAGAAAATATTATTAATTTAAAAGAAAAAATAGAAATGATTAATTCTTCACAAAATCAATTTCAGGGTGTATCTCAAAATAGACCATTAATAAAAGAAATTGAGGAAAAATCTTTTGAAATGCCCCTACAAAGAATACCTTTGCATTTAGAATATTTAAAACCAAAAAACGCCATAATAAATGATATAGATTTATATAAAATTACTTCATTAGTTCAAAATCCCGAAGTAAAAATGATTATTGCTAACCCTGATGAAAAAGTTTCTATAATTGAAGCAACTGGAACAAGAATAACTGATATAACTTTATCGAAAGAAGATATAGATAGGATAATCAATTCATTTTCTGAAAAATCAAAAGTTCCTATAGAAGAAGGAATCTACAAAATAAATTTTGGAAACTTAACTCTTTCTGCAGTAATCTCACAAATTATTGGTTCAAGATTTGTAATAAAAAAGAATTCTTTACCTTATCCCACAATTGCTAAAAATTAAAGTGGAAAAGTAAGATTAAATTCATCTACTTTCTGAGAAACTATTTGTTCTTCGGAAAATCTTTGTAAAATATCTCTGAGCCATTTAGTCCTATCTTTTTCCATTTGTGCGTCTAAATCTTCCTTGCTTAAATTAGAATCATAAGAATATTCAATAAAATACTTATCAAATTCATACCCAACAATATATCTTCCGTTAAATAACTCCGATTTTATTGTTTTAACTTCTTGATCTTTAAAATTAGAAGACAATATTTCTTTTTCAGAGTCACTTAAAGGCCCAATCTTTCCTATTTTTTGTAAAGGATTTAAAATTATTTTTTCTTCATTATCTTCTCCAGAAGAAAGTAAATCCTGATTATTATAAATTATTTTTATATTAGAATCTTTTCCAACTAATTCTTCTGGAACTTTTAAGTAAATTGTTTTTCCACTTTCTCCAATATACTCTTTCCCAAATCCTTCTTTTAATTCAGAATAAATTGTTTCTACAATAACTTGATTATCTTGATATAAAATTTGGATTAAATTGTCATTAAGAATATTAGAATCTGTTTTAACACTTCCAGAAAGAAGTTCAAAAGATTCTCCATCTTGAAGAGAATAAACAAAAGGCTTATCCTTAGAAGTTTCCCCATTAATTTCAATCATATTTGGATTATTTGTTACTCTTCCTGTTATCCCTAACCCTAAAAAGAAATTTGAAACGGATTTTAATAAATTTGAAATAACTCCTCCTGTTATTGACAAAGAAGGCTCTTCTGTTGTTGTAGTTTCAGTTGCAGTATTAGTTTCAGATGTTGATTCTGTTGTTGTAGTTTCTTCAATAGAATTTTCTACAACTGGTTCTTCTATGATTATAGTTTCTTCTGGAATAGTCTCTGTAATGGGTTCAGTTGTTGTTTCTGTTGTTGTAGTTTCTTCAATAGAATTTTCTACAACTGGTTCTTCTATGATTATAGTTTCTTCTGGAATAGTCTCTGTAATGGGTTCAGTTACATTAACCTCTACTGTTGTTGTTTCTGTAGTTTCTGTTGTCACAGTTTCTTCTAAATTAACTTCTTCTTGACTTGGTGTTGTCTTCTTTAAAATTAAAGTAAAATAAACAGAGGGATAAATAATTTCTTCCCCTTTTAATCCGTATCCTTCCCCATTTCCAGAAATTGAATTCCCTTCTATATAATAATCCCCTTTTGAAGGGGCTTCATTTAAAATTAAGTCAGATAAAAAATATTCATAATTATTTTCACTTGTTTCAAAAACAATTTTAGATAAAGAAGGGACAAATTCTCCTTCCTTTAAAGAGATACTTAAATTTTGTTGAACAGATTCTATTTGAGAATTTACCTGTTTATTGAGAATAATATTTCCAGTTATATTTTCTTTATTATTAAAAATAAAAACTATTAAAGAAATTAAAATTAATATTCCAAAAATAAAAATAGCAATTTTTTTATAATCTATCTTTGATTCTGCTCCACAATATTCAGAAATAACTTTCCCATCAACTCTTTTACTTTGGTATATATAAGGCCCATAAATCTTTCCATCTCTTTTTATATATTTTTTATATGCCATCTTTAATAAATGAACAATCAATAAAGCCAAAGAATATATTTAAAGGTTTCTTATTTTATATAGTAGCATCACACTCATTATAAGTATTAAATATTTGGTAAGAATCATTTGATTGAATAAGTGTTTCAAAACTAAATTTTATATGAGATTTAGAATATCCTTCTACGGGAAATGTATAACTTGCAATTGCAGAACATCCAGTTTCTTCACTTTCTAAAAATTTAATATATTTTCCTTGATAATTTACATTAATTGGAAGAGAACTACTACCAAAATATAATCCGGAAGTTCCGGGCCATGTATCTTCAACTGTTCCTTCATTAAGAGCAACAACAGTATCACAAGTCAATTGGGTGGTATTACATAATGTTCCTGCAACACAACCATCTCCACAATTTAATGTTCCACCACAACCATTAGATTGAGTTCCACAAATCTTTCCACCTGTGCATGGTAATGTTAAAGGAACGCAATTATCACAGGTTAATTGTGTTTCATTACAAGTTCCTGTTAAACAAGTTCCACATTCATTTGCTCCCCCACATCCATTAGGAGAAGCACCACAAATCTTTAAACCACAATTATTAACACAAAGAGGATCTTCTTCACCACCATCTCCCTCTCCCAGAGCATATAAATTTCTTAAAGTTTGAACATCAGTAACACTTCCAACCATTTCTTGATTTCCTGAATTAAAAACAGGAACAATTGAAACTGTTTCTATAGTTGAAGGAACTAATTTTGTTGGATTTAAAACAAAATCTAAAGTATCATATTCCTGAAAATTTACAACTTCTTTAGTAATTACTTCTTTATCACTTCCATCATCTAGAATAAATTTTATTTTTGTTAATTCACCTGCCCCAACTAACCTTGTAACTCTAACATTAACAACCCCTGACTCTTCATAAGCGTTAATCGAATCTAAATTAATTGTTAAAGAACTTGTTTGAACTTGATCTGAATTATCTTTTAAAAGAGTTCTAACAGTCATCCAAACCCCTCCAATAGCAACTAATCCAAGAACTACAAATAAAAGTGTTGTAACGATTGTAGAAAGTCCTTTTTTATTTTTAAAAATCATCCTCATAGAAAGAAAAAGAAAAAAGAATTTAAAAATCTATCGGATTTAATTATGGTGTCTGTGGTTGTGTTTGTGTTTGTTGTTTATAACACTCAAGTGCAACCAAATTGATTGTTTGATTTGCAATAGTTAAAGGTACTCCTTCAGTTGGGCATTTGGCTACTTGTTGCGCAATAGATGAAACAATATATTGTGCAGCTTCATTTTGTCCTTGGACAACTAAACCAGATATTGCTGGTTGTATCAAAAACAGATATCCAATAAATCCCAATAGGAGAACTATAACTAAAACTAATACTAACACTAGAATGTTTTTGTTATCTTTTCCCATTATAAATTTAATTAAACCTCCTTTAAAAATATTTCTGTAATTTAACTTGTAATTTCAACTAAAGAGACATCATCTTTCCAAGAAATTCCATCTGCTGATTGAACATACAAAGAAATAACATCTCCTGCTTGGAATACTACAGTATCTTTTGATTGTATATCATAATCTTTCTTAACTCCAATTGAATCTACAACAAAACTATTTCCAAATTGAATTGGGTTTCCATTCTTATATATTACAATATTTAATTCTCCGGCACCTTCTAAAATTTCTAAACTTGTAGAGATACCTGTAATACTTCCATCTCTCATCATCACATATCCTTTTTCTAAACTTCCTGTTATTCCAACAGATGTTTTTAAGAATCCAGAACCAATCATTCCACCATCAAATCCGAAATTCAAAAATTCTCTCTTGTCTTGTGAAACAATTAAATCTCCTTGTGATTCTAATTTTTCAACTGCATATGTAACTAAGAAAATCTTTTCATTTGAAGAACCCTGATTATAATCTATTTGATAAATTGCTAGGTTAGCATTATTAACGTTTTCAATACTAACTTCTTTAGGTAAGGAATTAAAATCAATCTCAGTAACGTTATTTATTTCGGAAGAATCAATTCCTTTTTTTTCTACAAAATCTTCTATATATTTTTTAACATTTTGTGAGGAGGAAGAGCTAGTATCATTTTTTGATTTTTGGGTTTCCTCTGCAGTTAAAACATCTCCTTCTACTGCCATAATAAAACCAGTGATTAAAAGAACAACAATCCCTATTCCAAAAATAGTAAATAATTTACTTTTACCTTGCTTCCCTTTTTTCATGTATTAAAGAATAAATGATTATATTTAAACATTACTAAATTTGAAACTTTTATAAACAAAATTAGATTTAAAAAAAGATGATAATCAGTCATGAACACAAATTTAGTGGGAAGTTGACACACAAAGAAGTAAAAGGAGGATTATGCTAAAGGAACCTTTGGTGCCTTAGCGTGTCTTAGTTATGCAAGATAAAATAACAGAAGAAAAACTTGAAAGATATTTCAAATTAACTTCAACCGCATTAAAGGAAGTAAAGAAGAATATTATTAAAGGAAAAGAAAATTATGCTAAAGAAATAATTAACATGGTTGAAAATTATCTTTCTGATGCAAAGCATTTCAAAGAAAAAGGAGACTTTATCAACTCTTTTGCAGCATTAAACTACTCTCATGGTTGGCTTGACTCAGGAGTAAGATTAGATATCTTTGATGTTAAAGACGATAAATTATTCACGGTTAAATAATTTTTAAAAAACTATAAAAACTCATCTAACATTTTTATATAATGAAAAAGAAGGTGATTGTCCTAAGCTTAGGGGGGAGTTTAATCATCCCAGAACAAATTGATATTAATTATCTTAAAAAATTTAAAAAAATTATTCTAAAAAATACTAATTATTACAAATTTGTAATTGTTTGTGGTGGAGGAAGTACAGCAAGAAGATATATCTCTGCATTAAGAGAAGCAGGAGTTAATGAAAAATTACAAGGGTTTTCAGGTATATCTGCTACTAGAATGAATGCAAGATTTATGAGTTATTTTTTTGGCATAAATCAAGAATATGGCATACCTCATTCAATGAAAATGATTAAAAAATATATAAGAAAACAAGATATTATTTTTTGTGGAGCATTAGAATACAGACCTAATCAAACATCGGATTCTACCTCCGCACAAATAGCGAAGAAATTCAAAACAATTTTCATTAATTTAACAAATGTTCCTGGATTACATAATAAAAACCCAATAGAACATAAAGATGCAAAGTTTATTCCAAAAATCTCTTGGAAAGATTTTGATAAATTAGCAAATAAACTTATATTCAAACCAGGACAACATTTTGTTTTAGATCAAAGTGCATCAAAAATAATCTTAAAATATAAAATCCCAACTTTTATTCTTGGAAAAGATATGCAACAATTAGATAACCTTCTAAAAAACAAAAAGTTTAAAGGCACAATAATAGGAAACTTCTAATATATGGAACAAATCTTTATAGAAGAAAATAATTTTGAAAAAGCAAGAAAACTTATAAAAGAAAATATTGGAAAAGAAATAATTTTTTCTTCACAAGATGATGAATTAAACAGAAAAGTATTAGAAAAAGAAAAAATAAATATTCTTCTCTTAAATCAAATAGAAAAAAAAGACTTTCACAAACAAAGAAATTCTGGATTTAATCAAGTCTTAGCAAAATTAGCAAAAAAAAATGGGGTCTCAATCGGAATTAATTTTGATGAGATAATTAACTCTAATAAAAAAGAAAAATCATTAGTTATAGCAAGAATAAAACAGAATATAGAATTATGTAAAAAAAATAATGTAAATATGAAATTTATTTCTAAATCTAAAAAAATCGATATTTTGAATATAAAATCTCTTGGGTTAGTGTTAGGTATGCCTACTTGGATGACAGCAAGTTTATAGTTGACTAAATGTGTTTTAAACTAAAGAGAAAAGATGGCTAAATACATTTTAAGTCAGAGGGAAAATGATTGTAAAGAAACTGTAGGTGTCGTTCAATGTCAATTTGGATGACAGTTGGTTTATAAAAACCTTTTTTAATGCTTGTTCTTTAAAGATAACATGATAATCAGCCTTGAGCAGTATTACAGCGGGATGTTGATGCATAAGAAACCGGAGGTGTCTTAGCATGGAAAATATTAACAGACTAATAGATTCTTTAAGCCCAAATGAAAAGAAGATTATTCCCCTGCTAAAAGAGAAAAATATTGATGAAATAGCAAAAAAATCAGAACTTGATAAAACATCTGTTCTAAGGGCATTAGATTTTCTTGGGAATAAAGGAATTTTAGAAATAGAACATTTCAAAAAAAAGATAGTTGAAATTGGAGTAAATGGTGCTTTATACAAAAAGAGGGGGCTTCCAGAAAGAAGATTGTTAAATTTAATGACTGAAAAAAGAATCTTAAAATTAGAAGATGCTCAAAAACAAAGTAGTCTTTCAGATGATGAATTCAAAGCAGCAATAGGGGTTTTGAAAAAGAAGGTTTTAATTGAAATTAAAAATGAAAAAATAACTCTTGTAGGGAGTGGTGAAGAAATTTCTAAGAGAAGTCTTGAAGAAATATTTTTAGATTCTTTACCTATAGACTATTCTTCTCTTACTCCTGAACAGACATATGCCTTAAAATCTCTTGAAAGAAGGAAAGAGATAATACAAATTAAAGAAGATGAAACAGTAAAAATAAGTTTAACTAAATTAGGGGAAGAACTAACTAAATCAGAAAAAAAATTTGGAGAATTAGTTGAAGCAATAACGCCAAAACTTTTAGAAAAAGAATCTTTATGGAAAGGAAAAAAATTTAGAAGATATGATGTAACTTCTCCTTTACCCTTAATTAATGGTGGAAAAAGACATTTTGTTAATCAAGCTTCAGATTATGCTAGAAAAGTTTGGACAGATATGGGGTTTGAAGAAATGTCAGGAGATATGTTACAAACTTCATTCTGGGTATTTGATGCACTTTTCACTGCACAAGATCATCCTGTTAGAGAAATGCAAGATACTTTCTTCACAAATAAGAAAGGAGAACTTCCTGATAAAAAAATAGTAAAAGCAATTAAAGAAAGCCATGAGAAAGGAGTTGATGGAAGCAAAGGATGGCAATACAACTGGGATGAAGAAGAAGCAAAAAAGATGGTTTTGAGAACCCACACTACAGCAATATCTTCAAACACTCTTGCAAGCTTAAAAAGAGAAAATATTCCGGCAAAATTTTTCGCAATAGGAAAATGTTTTAGAAATGAAACAGCTGATTGGAGTCATGGTTTTGAATTTAACCAAACAGAAGGGATTGTAGTTGGAGAAAATTTAAATTTTAGAAACTTGTTAGGTTATTTAAAAGAATTCTTCAAAAAAATGGGATTTGAAAAAATAAGATTTATTCCCAGTTATTATCCTTATACAGAACCGAGTGTTCAAATTGATGTTTGGCATCCAGAAAAAAAGAAATGGTTTGAATTAGGTGGAGCAGGAATATTCCGTCCAGAAGTAACAATTCCTTTATTCGGAGAAAAAATAACAGTATTAGCTTGGGGACCTGGATTTGATAGAATGATTATGGATTATTATAATATTAAAGATTTAAGAGATATGTACAAGAATGATTTAACTCAAATAAGAAAAATGAAGTTTTGGACAAAATAAAATGACAAAAAAACAAATAACAGAAAAAGAAAATTATGAAAGCAAATTTAGTGGGAAGATTAAGCGAAAGAAACCGGAGGTGTCTGTGCATTGCATATTTTGTAAAATAATAAAAGGGGAAATATCAACAGTAAAATTATGGGAAGATAAAAATTATTTCATAATGTTAGACAGACAACCAATAAATCCAGGACATATTTTAGTTATCCCAAAAAAACATACAGATTATTTTTTTGATTTAAATGATAAAGAATATACCCAATTAATGCTTAAATCAAAAGAAATTGCAAAAATATTAAAAAATAAATTAAATCCAAAAAGAGTTGGAATAGCAATAGAAGGATTTGGTGTTCCACACGTTCATGTTCACTTGGTTCCATTACAGAAAGGAAATGAATTAAACCCGGAAAGAGCAAAACTAATGAAGCTAGAACAATTAAAAGCAATTGCAAAGAGGATATTAAAATAATATGAGTAATATAACATTCAATAGAAAACAATTTGAGAAAGATATAGGGAAACTAGATGAAAAAATGCAAAATAAGATTTCCTTATTTGGAACTTCTTTAGAAAAATTTGATGAAACAGAAATGGAAATAGAAGTTTATCCAAATCGTCCAGATTTACTTTCTTATCAAGGGTTTAAGCGTTCATTCCTCGCATTCTTAGGAAAGAAACCAGGATTAAAAGAATATAAAATTCACAAACCAGAAAAAGATTTTGTAGTAACAATTGATAATTCCGTTAAAGATGTTCGTCCATATACTGTTTGTTCAATAATTAAAGGATTAAAATTTGACAATGAAAAAATTAAAGAAATAATTGATATCCAAGAAAAACTCCATCTTACGATAGGAAGAAAAAGAAAGAAAATTGCAATTGGAATTTACCCTTTAGAGAAAATAAAATTACCTATTATATTCAAAGCACTTGAACCAGATAAAATAAAATTTATTCCTCTTGAATCAGACAGAGAAATGACTGGATTACAAATACTTCAAAAACATCCAAAAGGAAGAGAATTTGCTTCTTTATTAACTGGAAAATCAAAATTTCCAATCTTCGTTGATGCAGATAATAATATTCTCAGTATGCCCCCAATAATTAATTCACAAGCAACAGGAAAAATAACAAATGAAACAAAGAATATTTTTGTTGAATGCTCTGGATTTGATTTAAATTCTTTAAATAAATGTCTCAATATAATAACTTCTTGTTTAGCTGAAATGGGGGGTGAAATTTATCAAATGGAATTACATGAAAAAAATTCAAAAAAACTTTCTCCTGATTTCACTCCAGAAAAAACAAAGATAAATTTAGAACATGCAAATTCTCTTTTAGGATTGAAGCTAACAGAAAAAGAAATTAAAAAGTTCTTAGAAGAAATGGGACACAATTATAACAAAGGGCTTGTAGAAGTTGCTCCGTGGAGAACAGACATATTACATGAAGTAGATTTAATTGAAGATATTGCAATTGCTTATGGATATGAAAATTTTATCCCCGAAATTCCAAGTATAACAACAACAGGAAAAGAGGATAGAAAGCATATAATAAAAAGGAAAATATCTGAAATAATTTGTGGATTAAATTTCTTAGAAATTTCAAATTATCATTTAACAAACAAACAAGATCAATTCAAAAAAATGATTATTCCAGAAGATGATTTTATTGAAGTAAAAGAATCTAAAACAGATTACACTATTTTAAGAAAAGACTTAACTCATTATTTATTAAAAATACTTTCAGAAAACGTTGATGCAGAATATCCCCAAAGAATTTTCGAGATTGGAAGAATATTCTCACCAAAAGAAACAGAAAACTTAGCCTTAGCAATCACCCCTTCTAATTTTACAGAAGCTAGACAAATAATAGAATATCTCTCAAGAATGATTAACTTGAAAATTGAAATAACCGAACCAGAAAAATGCCCTAATTATTTTATAGAAGGCAGAACAATTGAACTGAAAATAGAAAACAAATCTATAGGTTATCTTGGAGAAATACACCCAAAAATATTAAAAAACTGGAGAATAAAAATGCCTGTTTCTATCTTTGAAATTAACCTTGAAGAAATTTTCAAGAAGTTAGAATAAAATTACCCAAAATACCCTTTACCACTATCTTCTACTTTAGTATCCCAATTTTTCTTTATTATTTCAACTATTTCAATAAGTTCTTTTTTTATTTCTTGCCAGAATAAATAATATCTTTTAACAGCTTCTGCTTCTAATTGTTCAAAATATTCCAAATCTAATCTAATCACTTCTACTTCTATCTTAGAAATTTTTTTATATAACTCCATAATCCTTTCTCTTTCCTGTGCTCCTAATGTTTTTACAATTGCAAAAACAAACATTGGCGCATTAGATGGAGTGATTATTGATTCTAAAAATCTAAGATAACCAAACAATTTATCTGTAATGTATTTTCTAGCTTCTTTTAAAATAAAGTCAGTTTCAAAATCGGTTATTTTTTCTATTTGAAATTCCCTATTCATATCTTCAAATAAAGGAAGATTATATTTTACTTGTAAAACTTTATATTTTTCCTTAAGCTTATCTAAATTAAATTCTTCAGCCATAAAGATATTTTATAATTTAACTTTATAAATATGACTAAGAGAAAAATTTTAAAGGGCATTTTTGTTATCAGAATTAATGCCTGTGTAGCTCAGTTGGTAAGAGTACCACATTGGTAATGGAAACCACCAGCGGGTTTTTCACAATTCCTGCAACCTGGTAATGAAGACAACCTAACGGTTTTCTCTCATCACTTTTCCTTAAGAAAGTAACCAAAAATGTGGGGGTCCTGAGTTCAATCCTCAGCACAGGCTCATCTATATAAAAGATATTGTTAAGAATTATTAATAGCTTATCTCTTAATTACTTTTTTTATAATAAATACTAGAAGTGCAATTAAAAATGCAACAGCAGTAAATCCTAAAGTAATTGAAAGTATAAGGAATAAATTAACCAATATAGGATTACTAACCCATTGTAAAACTATTAAAGAGATTAAAGAAAATGCTGCAAAGAACAACAAATTATTGAAAACTAACTTAGTCTTGTCTCCAGGATTATTTGTCCTCTTATTAGATTTAATTTTTTTAGAAAAATTCCGTTTAGAACTTTTTTTTACTCTTTTTTTATTTACCATCTTGATAATATATATTGTAACCTATAGTTTATAAAGATTATCCTGTCCTATTGCCTTGCCAGTTCATATTAACAACTTGTGCTGTAATTATTTTAATATTACCAAATGCTGTTGATAACCAAGAAAAATAAATTTTTGCTACTTTTTCTAAATCTAATAAACTATTAAAAGAAATATTTTTACCTTTAAATGCCATCGTAAAACTAAAAGCCCCAAAAAGAAGCAACATAATTAAAAAAATTGCAAAAAGTTCATGTTTTAATTTTTTGAATTTAACTAAAGTTATTATTGCAACAATAGCAATTCCTATCAAAAGAAAATTAATTCCCCACACCACCATATTTAATTAAATATCTTGCCATATAAAAAGATTTCTAATATAAAGCAAGTCTTAAAAATAGAAAAAACCTAAAGTATGTATGAAAAAGAAAAAAGAGGGTAAACTTATCCATAGTAACGCTCTTAAAAGAACCCTAATAGTTACGTTGATAGTTTGTTTAATTGTGATTGCAATAGCAACTTATGTGCAATTAACAGGGCAGAGTAAACTTACTGAAAAATGTAGTTATCTTGATCCAATTACAATTGATTTATTAGCATTTACTGCTGCTCTTTTTCTTTTTGTTGAGGGCATAATTCGTATAATAGAACATTCTTCTGCTAGCTTGAAAAGACAATTAACAAGAATAATTCGTGTCGCTTTTGGAACAGCAATAATGACCCTTCATATAATTCAGTTTATACATAAATAATGCCCCTGCCGAGATTTGAACTCGGGTCGCCACCGTTCTCCATCCAAAGATGGATTGTGCTTGTCCTAAGAGGACGTGAATTTATTGTCTCATCGACTAAATTCAGCATTGAGAGGGTGGAATCCTTGGCCTCTAGACTACAGGAGCTTTTGTTTGCTATCTTTAATTCGCTAAAATTAAAGGGGCATTTTCATTTAAAAGATTTTGCTTCTCTAAAGAATCAAAAATATAAGAAAAATTGAGAGGGTATGAAGTAAAAAACTTATTATAGCAAATTTAAATTGATTAATTGTTGTTAATCCTGCAAGCATAGAAATTCCTATTTCATCAGGCAAAGGAGTTAAGATCATAACGCCTGCAAAAAGATACATTAAGTAATGAGTAATTTTAACACGTTTGTATTTTTTAACAATTTTTTCAATCTCTTTTATTGCTTTTGTTTTTTCTAATTCTTTTAATTCATCAATAAAAGATAATTTGATTGTATTAAAAATAAGTAAATCTGCAAGTAAAGCACCAAAGCCAGCAATTATTGAAGCTAAAAAAATATTTTGTGGAATCATTTGAGAAATTAAACCTAATCCAAAAGGGGCAGTAAAACCTAAGGGGACTAATGCTCCCGAAATTAAAATACCAAAATACCCCATATTCTCAAAATATTCAACACATTTAGAAGCAATAGGGGTTGAAAATAAATAATAAGCAAGTCCAATTAAAAGAACAAGTATAAGAAGTTTAGGATATTTAAAAGAAAAGATTTTCCTAGCTTTTTTAGTTCCGGCAAGATGATGTTTCTTTAAAATAAGATGAATTTTTTTGTGTGATTTGTGAAACATATTTTAACCTCTTCTATTAAAGAATATCGAAGATTATCTTTAAATTTGTTTTGTTCAAAAGGTTTTAATATCCAAAAGCAACTATAGGTATTGTAAACTTGCAGCCCTATAGTACAGCGGTCAAGTATACGGCCCTCTGAAGGCTGTGACCCAGGTTCGAATCCTGGTAGGGCTATGTAAAACCAATTAAGTAGGATTTGAACATAATTCTTATAAAGCAAAAATAACCAAGAAAAGTATGACTAAATTGAGTTTTAAAGATAGTGCTTTATGTGCTACAAGAGGGTTAATTAAAGGAATAGCCAGTGAAAGAAATATAAAAATACAACTTTTAATTGGAGGAATTATTATCTTGCTTGCTTTAATTTTAAATATTTCAAAAATTTATCTTATAACCATAATAATTGTCTGTTTTTTAGTTGTAATATTAGAATTATTTAACAGAGGATTTGAAAAATTAATAGACCTAGTTTCTCCGGATTATAATAAAGAATTTGGGAAAGTAAAAGATGCCATAGCAGGAGTTGTTCTTCTAACATTTACAATGGCAATGATTGTAAGCACTTTAATCATGTATGAACCAGTAATAAACTTACTAAAAGAATTAGCTGTTTCTCCAGTTTTCATTCTCTTATTAATTGCAACGACAATTTTAACAATAATTGGAATTTTAATTTATTATCTCAAAGAAAAAATTTATTAAAGCTTAAAAAGAAGGGTGAATTATAAATAATATGAAAGAGGCAAGAAAAATTTTAGTTTTTAATGTTGGAAGTTCAAGTGTAAAATATAGCTTATTTGAAGAGCTCAATCTTTTAAAATCTGGCAACTATGAACGTTTGAAAACAAAAGATGATTACAAGGATTCTGTAAAAAAAATATTTGAAGAGGTAAAAAATGTCGATTTTATTGTTCATCGAGTTGTTCATGGGGGAGATTTAAAAAAACCCTCAAAAATAACAAAGGAAGTTAAAGAAAAAATAAAGGAATTTTCAGAATTTGCTCCTTTACACAATCCAAAACAATTAATGGTAATTGAAATATGCGAAGAATACAAAAAAAGCCAATATGTTGTTTTTGATACTATGTTTTTTTCACAAATTCCAGAAGTTGCAGAAACTTATGCAATTCCAAAAGAAGTTACTGATAAATATGAAATAAAAAGATATGGTTTTCACGGATTATCTCATGCCTATGTATCAAAAAATTTGAAAGGAAAAACAATAACTTGTCATTTAGGTTCTGGTTCAAGCATTGCAGCAATTTTTGATGGAAAAGCAGTTGATGTTAGTATGGGCTTAACTCCCTTAGAAGGAATTATCATGGGAACAAGATCAGGAACAATTGATCCAGGAATAATTTTCTTTTTACAGAAAAAAGGATTTAACATGGAAGAGATGCTTACTGAGAATTCAGGATTAAAAGGAATTTGTGGATATAATGATTTTAGAGATATTTTAGAGAAAATGAATAAAGACAAAGATTGCAACCTTGCATATGAGATGTTTATTTATGCAATAATAAAAACAATCGGTGCTTATGTTGCAGTTATGAATGGATTAGACAATTTAGTTTTCACAGCAGCAATAGGGGAAAACGTGGCTAAATTAAGAGAAGATATTTGTAAACATTTTGAATATCTTGGAATAAGATTAGAAAATTCGAAGAATAAAGAAAATTCAGAAATAATTTCAGCAAATAATTCAAAAATTAAAGTCTTTGTTAAAAAAACAAATGAAGAAAGAACAGCAGTAGAATTAGTCTTAAACGAGTATTTTAGTGGGAAATTGATGCAAAAGAAACCGGAGGTGTCTTAGCAGTAGAGGAAGTGCTGAAAATAATTTAAAATGACCACTATAAAAATACCAATAGAGATATCAGCAAGACATTTACATATTTCTAAACAAGATTTTGAAAAATTATTTGGAAAAAACCAATCACTAAAAGTAGTAAAAGAACTATCTCAACCAGGGGAATTTGCTTCTGACAAATTAGTAACTTTAGTAAATGAAAATAATAAAATAGAAAACGTAAGAATTTTGGGCCCTTTCAGAGAGAACTCTCAGATAGAAATATCTATGACAGATGCTTACGCATTAAAATTAAATCCGTTTCCAAAAATAAGAGTATCAGGAGATTTAGCAAACACAACAAAAGTTTTAGTTAAAAATAAACAAGCATCTTTAGAAATTCCTTGTATAATTGCACAAAGACATTTACATTTATCAGAACAAGATGCAAAAAAAATGAAATTAAAGAATAATCAAAAAGTTTCAATTAAATCAGGTGGACTTAGGCCATTAATATTCAATGAAGTTACTGTAAGAATTTCAAATAAATACAAACTTGCCTTTCATATTGATACTGATGAAGGAAACTCAGCAGGAATTTTTGGAAAAACCTTTGGAGAAATAGTAAGATAATGGAAAAACAAAATAAAAGAATAATTGAGGAAAGAAGAATTGAAGAAATGGAAAAGAAAAAAAGATTAAAGGAAAAGGCTAAAGAAGCAACCCTAAAATTTCAAAGAGAATTTAGGAAGTCTGTAGTAACATCAATAGTTTCAGCTTTTGGATTATTAATTGCTTTATCTTGGAAAGACGTTATAACTGAATTAGTAGATAAAATTTCAGAGGCAAGCCCAGTAAAAGGGAATTTAATAAGTGCGATAATTGTTACTGCTATTTGTGTTTTTGGAATTTTAATTATCTCTAAATGGAGTAATGAAGAAAAGAAAAATGACTGATTCAAAAAATATTCCTGAAATAATGCAACTTCTTAAAAAAAGTTATCCAACACATACTAAAACCACTTTAAACAGAATGCGAGATAATCCAGAAGCATTCAAAATACTAATCTCTTGCTTATTATCTTTAAGAACAAAGGACAAAAACACAGAAAAAGTAAGTAGAGAATTATTTGCAGTAGCAGATACGCCAGAACAAATATTAAAACTCCCAATAAAGAAATTAGAAAAATTAATTTTTTCTTCAGGACATTACAAAAAGAAAGCAAGAGTTTTAAAACACGTTTCTGAAGTTATTTTAAAAGATTATAATGGAAAAGTCCCTAACAACAAAGAAGAATTATTAAGTATAAATGGAATAGGTCCAAAAACAGCAAATATTGTTCTTGCTTTCGCATTTGGCCAATTAGTTCTCCCAATAGACACTCATTGCCATCGTATCCCAAATAGATTAGGTTGGGTAGAAACAAAAACCCCTGAAAAAACAGAAAAGGCACTTGAAATTATTCTCCCTAAAAAATATTGGCAAGATTTTAATGCAATTTTCGTTCAGTTTGGACAAACAATATGTGTTCCAATTACACCTAAGTGTTCTGAATGTCCTATAGAAAAATATTGCAAGAAAATTAATGTTCAAAAATCAAGATAATTCTTAAAACAAAATCTTTAAAAACGAAGTTTTATATTCCTTTTATATGAAAAGATCAAGCCGTAGATGGAAGAAGAAAAACCAGATGAGATGGAAATGGCAAAGAAAAAGACTTAGAAAGGAAAAGCATAAAAGAAAACTAAGAAAAGAGAAAGCTAGATAATAAGTCAAAATAGTTCTTACAAAAATTCTAATTATAGAAAAATATACTTATTATTGAATAAATCCTTATAAATTGAAAAGAGATTTAATAAATATGAATTTAGGAGAAAAGCAAAAGTATCACGATACAGGATGGACTTCTGAAAATTGTGCTTTAGAATTAAGGAGAGTAAGAGAAAATAAACCAGTTAATCCACTGAATATTCAAATTGGATATCAATTAATTAATGGGTGGGAAAAAGCCATAAATCCAAGGGATACAGAAGTAACATTAAAGAATGAATCTTTTGAAAATATGGCTACAAGTGTCTATAGAAAAATGTTTTTAAAAGAATATAAAGGAAAAACTAATGAAGAGCAAAAAATCTATCTTACAAAAAGAACAGGAGAAATTATCACAATTAAAGGATTATTGAAAAGAATATCAGAAGGAGATATCAAAATCCCAAAAGAACAATTAAGTGAAGGAATTAAGATCTTTGATGAGTTCACAATATATGCTTTAAGTAAAATGTAGAAGTTATTCTGTCATTAAATTTCTTAACTTCAAAATAATATACAAATCTTTATAAGTTAAATTAGAAATATTCTATTATGAGCAGTAGCGGAATATGGACAGAGAGGTACCGCCCAGTTAAATTCTCAGAGATTGTTGGGCAAGATAATACCATAAAGAGAGTTGAAGCTTTATGTAATTCTATGAATCTTCCCCATATGATGTTTGCAGGCCCTGCTGGAACAGGGAAGTCTACTCTTGCGTTAGTTGTTGTTAAAGAATTATACAAAGAAAACTGGAAAGAAAACTATTTAGAATTAAACGCTTCTGATGAAAGAGGTATTAATGTTGTAAGAGAAAAAGTCAAGAATTTCGCAAGAACAAAATCAATAGGAAACATCCCCTTCAAAATAATATTTTTAGATGAAGCAGACGCTTTAACCCCTGAAGCTCAACAAGCATTAAGAAGAACAATGGAGAATTATTCAACTACTTGTAGGTTTATCTTGTCTTGCAATTATTCAAGTAAGATTATTGACCCTATACAATCTAGATGTGCTATTTTCAAATTCAAATTATTAGAAAAAAAAGATGTAGAAAAAGTTATGCAGAGAATTGCTGAAAAAGAAGGTTTAATCATAAAAGATGATGCTATGGAAATTCTTTACGAAGGATGTGAAGGAGATTGCAGACGTTGTATAAATATTTTACAATCTACAGCTTCAATTTCTCCAGCTATAAGTGCAGAATTAGTTACAACAATGATTTCCAATACAAAGCCAAAAGACATTAAGGTTGTTTTAGATTATGCTCTTTCAGGAGATTTCCAGAATTCAAAAGACAAACTTTTAGATATTATGTTGAAAGAAAGTATTTCTGGACAAGATGTTATTAAGGCAATACAAAAAGAAATATGGAATCTCCCAATAGAACCCACTATCAAAGTAAAGTTAACTGAAAAAACAGGTGAAACAGAATTTAGAATTGTAGAGGGAAGCGATCCATTTATCCAACTTCAAGCTCTTCTAGCTAGCTTTGTTCTTGCAGGCTTAGGAAAGGAATAAAGAGGTACTAACATGCAATTAGAAGAAACTTGTGCCAATAGATTTTTAGGAAGATGTAAAAATTGTGTTAAAGATATAGATAATTCACATCATCCAAATAATTATGACTGCAAAGAATATTCTGCATTAAAAATAAGAATTAATACCATAATTGAATCAGAATGTAATAATGAGTATGGAGATAAAAGATGATTTGGACAGAGAAATACAGGCCCAAAAATCTTGGAGAAATGAGAGGACAAGATGAAGCAATAGCAAAAATAAAAGATTTTCTAAAAAATTTTGGTAAAAAGAAAAAAGCATTTGTCCTTTATGGCCCTCCTGGAACAGGTAAAACAAGTCTCGCTTATGCAGTTGCAGGAGAAGCAAATTTAGAGATTTTTGAATTAAATGCTTCTGATTTAAGAAATAGAGAAAAATTAAGAGAAGTTCTGCGCCCTGCAGTTGAACAACAATCGTTAAACAAAGAAAATAAAATAATTCTTGTAGATGAAGTTGATGGGATATCAGGATTAGAATATGGTGGACTTCAGGAATTGTTAAATGTTATTGATTTAACAACATTCCCTATTATAATTACCACAAATGATATATGGGATAAAAAATTTAGTCCTTTAAGAAAAAAATGTGAACTTCTTCAATTAAAAGAAATTGGATATAATTTTGTAAAACAAGTTATTTCTGAAATTGCAACAAAAGAAGGAGTTCCTATAAATGAAGAAATTCTTTCAGAGATTGTAACAAAATCAAAAGGGGATTTAAGAGCAGCAATAAACGATTTACAAACATTATCAAAGCTAAAAGAATACATTCCGGTTATTCTCGACGAGAGAAATAAAGAAACAGATATATTTAGTTCTTTAAGAAAAGTTTTCAAAGATATTCCAACAGAAGACATATTAGGAGTTTTTGATTCGGTTAATATGCCTATTGATGAAATAATGTTATGGGTTGAAGAAAATATCCCCACAGAATATCAAGGAGAAGAGTTGGCAAGAGCATATGATCTGTTAAGTAAAGCAGATGTTTTCAAAGGTAGAATTTACAAACAGCAATATTGGAGATTTTTAGTTTATGAATCTATTTTTTTAAGTTATGGTATGGCATCTTCTAAAAAAAATGCAAAAACTGGATTTACAAGTTATAAAAAACCAACAAGAATTCTTCAGATTTGGATGAATAATCAAAAAACAATTCAAAAAAAGTCAATCTGTGAAAAATATTCTCAACAAGTTCATATAAGTTATAGAAAGGCTATGTCGGATTTCCCTGTAATAAAACAGATTATAAAATTAAACCCTGGGATACAAAAAGAACTTAAGTTGAGCGAAGAAGAAATTGAATATGTAAGATTGTAATTATTCTTGTAGCAAAAAACTATTCATATCAGGTAAAATATCTTTACTAACTTTTTTAGAAGAGGGAACTTCCACAACAGTTATATCTTCTAAACCATTTGGTTTGTTTTGAGTTGAAAAACCTTCTTTTAGTGTTTTATAAAAATCTTGCATAACAAAATTATTCAACAATGCATTTACATGGTCAAGTCCATATCCTTTGTAGATTTTAACTCCCCCAAATGTGCCATAATTCAAAAATTTTAATTGAGAATCTAATGCAACAACCCCATCGTCATCACCTAAAATATAAGATTTTCCTTTTACAAAAGGATTTCTAGAATCATTTGAAAGTGCAAAGTATTGAAAAATTATTTCATCTTTTTTGTTCCCATCTAATCCTTCTTCCCTAACAGGAGGGGTTTCAAATTTTTTGAGAAGAGGATTATATTTCTTTTCAAAAAGTTGATGAAAATTTTTAGATTCTTCTTTATTTAAGTTTAAAACAGTGTTATAATTATTTAAAATGGAATCAGTTGGAAATATGAATTTAACACCATTCAAAGGGCTTGCAAAAAAGTTTATTCTTTTAATATTATCACAATAATTTTCTCTATCAATTTCTGTAAAAATATTACCTGCTGCACTAAAAGCCATTACATCCCAGACAATAGAATCCTCTGGGAATTGGTTATTAATATTATTAAGAACTATTGATATTTCTTTAGCATTTTCTTCTACAGATTTTTTTGATGGATAATCAAGTGCAATTATTTTTCCTTCAAAAGCTTCATGCATCTGTCCTAAAGGAGTACTTAACTCCTCAAAAGAACCATATCTTTCTAAAGGTGTTGCAAAACCAGGAACAGCGATTCTTACAACAACTGGTTTACTATGTTCTGCTTCTCTAAAAACTCTTTCAGTAAAATCAGATGGAAGAATTGCTTTTGTATCTTCAGTTATTGAAGAGCTGTAAGTCTTAGCAATAACCTTAGATATAATTCTCCCCCCTTCTATGCTGTTTAATACGCCTTTAATAAGTGTAGAACAACCTATTAAACTTGAAGCAGTCATACCAACAACAAAGGTAATTAAACATTTTTTACTTAATTCACGATGATTAACCATTTTAAAAAATATTAATTAAGGTATTTAAATTAAATTATTTAGAAAATTAAATTATCCAAAAGCTGCTTTTCTCAAAAATTCTGCTTTATCTGTTTTTTCCCAAGTGAAATCAGGTAAGTTTCTTCCAAAATGACCATAAGCAGCTGTTTGTTGGTAAATAGGTCTTCTTAACTTCAATTGGTCAATTATTTGAGCAGGTCTAAGTGGGAAGTTTTGTGCAACTAATTCTTCAATTTTTTCTTCAGGTATTTTATTTGTTCCAAAACAATCAACATTTATGCCAACTGGTTGAGCAACCCCTATTGCATAACTTAATTGAACTTCACATTTATCTGCAATTCCCGCAGCAACAATATTCTTTGCAACATATCTAGCAGCATAAGCAGCACTTCTATCAACTTTACTTGGATCTTTTCCAGAGAATGCTCCTCCACCGTGTCTTCCAACACCACCATAAGTATCAACAATTATTTTTCTTCCTGTAACTCCAGTGTCTCCTTCAGGCCCACCAATAATAAACGCCCCTGTTGAATTAATATGAATTTTAGTATTTTCGTCTAAAAAATCTTTGCATACAAAGTTAATTACTTTCTCTCTGACTAAATCTCTTAATGACGCTTCTGTAATATCTTTAGTATGTTGTTGAGCAATAACAACAGCTTCTATTCTTTTAGGGACATTTCCCTCATATTCAACAGTTACTTGACTTTTTCCATCAGGGCCTAAAAAAGGAATCTCTCCTGATTTTCTAACTTCAGCAAGCCTATGTGTTAATTTATGTGCTAAAACAATTGGTAATGGCATAAGTTCAGGAGTTTCATTACATGCGAAACCATACATCATTCCTTGGTCCCCTGCTCCTTGTTCATGATTAGAATTATCAACTCCTTGTGCAATATCTGGGCTTTGTCCATGTATAGAACACCAAACACCAGCATCTTCAGAATCCATTCCAAATTCAGGATTAGTATAACCTATTCTCTTAAGGGTTTCTCTTGCAATTTTTTGAACATCACAATAGCCTCTTGTTGTAACTTCTCCTGCAACATGAACACTACCTGTTGTTACCATTGTCTCAACAGCAACTCTTGAAAAAGGATCTTGAGAAATTAAATTATCTAATACTGCATCAGAAATCTGATCACAAATTTTATCAGGATGTCCTTCTGTAACAGACTCAGAACTTATCAATCTCTTATTCATAATTGGAATAAAAAAAGTTTGTTTATAAAGTTAATTAAGGATTAAAATATACTTAAAATTATACCACTTGAAAGTCAATCCTTAGTCTTACTTTATAAGGAGCTATATCCCCTGCATTTTTAACTTGTAAAATTTTTATATTTTTCTTTGACTCTTTAGCTTTTGTTTTTACTTTTTCCACAATAGAATCAATTTCATCTATCTTACAAAAATCATAATAATATATTCTTGTTCCTTTTTTGCTTAATTGAAATGCTTCTTTCAAAAAAGTCTCTTTTAATTGAGGACGAGGCATAACAATCACATCAAATTTATTTTTTAATTTCAAAGGAAGCTTTTTAGCATCACCATTAACAAGTTCTATTTTACCTTGCAATTTGTTCATCCTAATATTTAATTCAGCATACTTGTTTGCTTCTCTATTAAGTTCATTTGAAAAAACCTTTTTTGCTTTTGAGTTTTTAGCAATGATAATAGAAAAGGGAGCTATTCCTGCAAACATAACTAAAACAACTTCATTCTTTTTTATTTTAGAGGCAATTTCTTTTCTTTCATTAGCTAATCTAGGAGAAAAATATGTTTTATCAATATTAAATCTAAAAGAACAACCATTCTCTTTATACAAAACTTCTTTTGTGTTTTCTCCTGCAACAAAATTAGTAGATAATTTTCTTAATCTCCCTTTAATGTTTTCTTTTTTTTCAAGAACAGTTCTTATCCCTTTATTTTCTTTCATTATCTGTTCTGCAAACTTCTTCTTCTCTTTCAAAGTAAAAATTTCAGGGAATTTAACAAAAGCAATATTACCTAAAATATCAAAAGAATGAACTCTATTCATAATACAAAACATCAAAACAAGTTTAAAAATCTAATCAAAATATTATAAAACCTACCTCACTTCTTTTTTCTATCTGCTCTAAGTTCTTTATCTATATCTCTTAATGACCTTACAGCATTTATAGCTTCTCTTGTTCCATTAGCTGATTTTATTGTTTCTCTAAAGGTTTTTCTTTTTACAGCCCACATTGCAATTTTTGTGCTTCCAAAACTTAATCCTATGAAAAGTATAAAACAAACACCAATCTCTACAACTGTAGCCCAAATACCAAGTTTTGCTGCTAATTTAAATGCTGCAAAAGCAGTTGAATTAATTAGTCCTGTTAAAGCAATAATTAATGAAAGACAGATAGTTATTGTCCAAATAACCCAATCTTTATCAAATATAGATAATAGCGTTAAAATGTCATAAATTGAAACAAATACCATTATAAAAATAAGTAACATTACAACTAGATTTTTCCAATCATCTGGAAGAGTAGTTTTTTGATTTCCAACCCCATCTAAAAATCCTTTAATAGATTTACCCAAATTAGAAAGAGGGTGTTCTATCCAATCATTAATTTTCTCTACAGTTTGAACTGTTTTATCTCCTGTATTTGTTTGAGTTGTACTTGGACATTGAGTAGGATAATCCGCGCAAGTATTGTCAGGACAAAGAATTTGTTCTCTAGCTTCACACTCTTGTAATGTTGCACGTCCCGTAATAACATTTCCTGTTGAATTTAAAACAGCACTAAGAATTAAAGTTATTGCAATAATTAAAGAAAAAGCAATTATTCCCCATTTAAAGAAATTATTTTTTTCTAATTTAGAAAAAACATTTTTATTTTTAGAAACAGGTTTATTGATTTTTCTTTTCACCACTTTTTTCATATTATGTTATAGTATTTTACATTTATAAAGATTAATGTTTTTACTTATCAAGTATAGAAATATTTTTCATAGCAGACTCAGAAATTTTCTTTCCTACTTCTGCTCCTGCATGAAGTTCCATTTTATCTTTTTCAATCTTTAATTCTTCTCTATTCTTTTTAGCTTGTTTTGCAAGAGTTTTAAGGAACATCCAAATAAAAACTAAAGCCACAAAAGTCCCTATTCCTATAAGCCACTTCATCCAAACCTCTTTTTGTCCGAAAAACCACCACATAAGAAGATTAACAGTATATTTTAACATCCCTAATTGACCACTCCCAATTACCATAGCAATAGAGATAACTAAACAAATCTTTTCTGAAAAGATACTTACAATTTTAAAGATATTATTAATAAACCCAATAAAGAAAAGCCATAATATTACTGTAAACAAGAAAACCAAAGAGAGAGAGTAATCAATTCCAAAAACAATAAGAAAAACAATATTTATGCTTGTAAAAAAAGAATCAATTGCTTTTACAATAGGATTTCCAAGAATCATATTTTTCCATTCCTTGCCAAGATATGCCCATTTAGCTTCTAAGTTCATTATATTATCTTCAGAAAAGATGTCTTCTGCTGCCTGAACAACATTCAATACAAAAGAGAATAATAACAAACTAACAATAAATAAAATGAAATATTTTCTATTCATCTCTTTCATAATTAATAAAATAAAAACAAGTTTAAAAAGTTAATCAAAAATAATTATGCATCTACTTAACTTTATTAGCTTTAACAAATGCTTTTTCCATTTTAGCTAAGTTTTCTATTGCTGTAGCAGCTTTATCTGCTCCTTCAGCAGACTGTAATGCTCTTACTTGCATTTTTCTTTTCAAAGCAAATCTTGCTGCCCAATTATTTCCTATTGAAAGTAAGATGAAAAGACCTATACAAACTGCAATTTCAATAATTATTGCTAAAGTTGTTGCAGGCCCCATTATCTTTAGCATCCAAACAGTTATACCACTTACACCATCAGCTAAAGCAGCGATTACTGAAATTGCTGCAGCAAGAACAATATGCACCCAAGGTGAAGGGAATATTGATAGTAAAGTAAGAATATCATATAAACCAGCAAAAATAATTAATAATACAAGAACAGAAATAATTAAATCTTTCCAATGAGTTCCATCATCACCAGTAAGCCATGTAACCAAAGCTAAGACTTCTGGAGGCATTTCTCCATTCAAAACATCTTTACCAGATACAGTACTTTTTTTAGTATCATCACAAGCTACATTTGCAGCAGTTAAATGAGTAACATCATCACACCCATTTTTATTCACATCTACAAAAGCATTTCCTGTAATAACATTTCCTGTAGGATCAACTATATTTGAAATTAAAATTGCAACAAGAAGCAAAGCAACAACAGCAATTCCAACTTGAAGAAGTTTATTATTTTTTATAGTATAAACAAAATTATTTTTCTTAGAAGATTTTTTTACAGTTCTTCGAGGAGTAGAAGTTTTACTTTTTTTCTTCATCACCTTTTTCATAAGTAAACTAATTATCATTTATTTATAAATGTTTTTGTGATAGAGGGTAATAATCTCAAAGTTTATAAAAACCATATTCTTAAATAAAATATGAAAAAGATATTTTCAATTCTATCTCTATTAATGAGTATTAATTTTGTAAGTGCATTTAATTTAAGTGAAGCACTTTCTGGAATAGATGAATCATTAGTTGTTTTAATTGCGTTGTTCATAATTATTTTTTCACTTACTTTTTTTGCTTTGAAAAATGTTTTCAAAGACAATCCAACAATAGCAGGAGTTGTTGCTGCAGCAGTTTCATTTTTAGCAATATATGGAATAAATAAAAGTGAATTTAACACAGAAGACTTTGTGTTAAATATAGGGATATCAGAATCTTCCTTTGCGCTCTTGGTCTTCCTTGTAATAATTGCGGGAATAATTTTTATGTTTATTAAATTAAAAGCAAATGCTCTATTAGTATTAGGATTAATTTTAATTGTAGCAAGTTTCTTTGTCTATGCTCAAAATATGTTATTAATAATTGGTAGTGTGCTAATTATAAGTAGGCTTTTTATGAAAATTAATGATAAAGAAACCGCAAATAAAAGTCCGAAAAAATAAAAAGAACCAAAAAAGTATTATTTTTCTAATATTTCTTCAACTAAAGTTAAAAATTCTTTAGCCCTATTCAGAGAAGTTTGTGCCTTTGATTCTTTAATACTTTCAGTTGTTTCATATTGAAAAGAAGATCTTTTTGCTCTTTCTTTTTCATAATTTTCTAAGTAATTATCCACCACCATCAAAGCTTTTTCTTTTTCTTCAGCATAATTTTCTAAAAGATGTTCCTTAATCTTATGTCTTCCTTGAACTATAAGAGCTTCATTTATTACTTGATGCACAATTTCATCTCCAGATTTATATCCTAGTTTGTAGAGATATGAACATGCCATATAAAACATAGAATAATAACTTGTTACAACTACCCATAAAGAAGAAGTTTTATTTTTGAAAAGCTGATTTGCAACAACTAGACTTTCTCTTGCATTTCTTAAATAGGTATCATAAACCAATTTGTTAAATTTTTCTACTTTTTTTATTTTCCCCTCTTGCAGATAATGCACAAAATTCTTTTCAGCTAATTTTATTCTATCTTGGTCCATTTTGATATAAGGTGATAATAATTTTCTACACCATACAGGATAATATTATTTTTAACTATTTCGTGTCCTAAATTATTATGTTTTTTTTCTGTCATAGAGATAAATTCTTCTGAAGTAAATTCTTGAATTTCTAATTTTAGTGAAATTATTCCCAATTGTTTTATTAATTCATTAGATTTTTCTTTGTTATCGCAGATTATACATAAATCAATATCTGAATTTTCCAAATTTTTCTTTTTGACATAAGATCCAAATAAAAGAACAATCAAAAAAGGATAGCTCAAATCTAGAATATATTTTCTTAAAACCCTTAATTTTGGATTATTTAATAAAAACTCCTCTGTTCTTTTTTCTTCTGTAGAAGATATGTCTAGGTTAGGGATTAAATTTAATTTTACTAAACTTGTATTTCCTATTTTTTCTTTTGAAATAACAACTGGAGACAATTCTTTTATTAAATTGTAAGTATTCTTGTAATCCATTATAACAGCTCCAGACACTTCTAAAACAGAATGGGCTTCTTTATTCTCGATAAGATACTTCAACAATTTTTCTTTTGGTTTCAAAAAGATATTCTCATTCTTATATTTAACCATAGTATTATGGTATCTTTACCATATTTAAATATTGTGATTTTCTCTCAAAAATAGATAAACTCCAGAGAAAATAAATTTTAACTTTTAAATCCTAAAACCACTTCTCCAAACCTTTCTGTTTGTTCCTTTCAGTAATCTCTCTTAATCTTTCTAATTGCTTCTGAACTCTTTCATCAGAGAAGTTATGTTCATTAACTAAAATTTCTCTTATTCTTTTTTCATTTACTTTTTCAAATTTAAGAAAAGAAGAAGAAACATTAGGTCTATGGAATAATTCAAAAATTTCTCTCCAATCAAATTTGTCTTCTTCAGATAAATTCATCAATTGATCTTTAACACTATCAAAAATTAAAACAGGTTGCTTGTATCTCTTAACAACTTGCAATGCTTTTTTTTGTCCTATTCCTGGAATTCCTTTAGGATTATAATCTGTTCCAACTAAAATACCCAAACAAATTAATTGGTCAAGGTTAATTTCCAGATAATTTAAAATTTTATCAAGTTCTATTATTTCTGGTTTAACTTCAACCCATCCACTAATTGTTTTTCTCTTTTTTGCTAAGGTTAAATTTCTTATTAATATAGGGGCCCCAAAAAGTAAACTATCATAATCTTGACTTGCACTTGCATAAACTTCTTTCATTATATTAGCAAGATGAGCTGCTTGAGCTTCTCCCTCACCTGGTGCTTGAACAACAGCAATCCCCATTGCTTCAAGAAGTTCTTTACTTTCTCTAATCATTTCTGAATTAAGTCTTATTAATTGACTGCTATATCTTTTCATTGCTTCAATGTCTTCTTCATTTTTTGCCTGGTCATATCTATTACTTGCCAAATCTCTTCCTTCTTGTCTTATTTTATGTGTCCCATATTTTTGTTCAGGAGGAATCCCATCAAAAACATAAACTAATTTTATTCCATGTTCAAGAAGTGCAATATTTCTATAAAATATTCCGGACAAATGACTTGTAATTCTTTGTTTACTATCCATTAAAGGAGTTCCATCAGGTTGCCTTATGCTTGATAAGAATTGATAAAGAGTATTAAATGCATCAATACAAACAACTTTTCCTTTTAAGTCAGACAAATCAATTTCTTTTCTTGAAATAATTTCCCTTATGTTTAATCCCATGTTGAATAATTTTCAATCAAATTACTATAAAAGAATTTAGGTGAAGGAAATATAAATAGTTATTGGGAAGTTTCTTTTTTTGGATTTAAAACTAGTCTACAATATTCTTTCATTTTTGAAACCACATCTCCTTTCTTGTCATAACTCTCAAGGAAAAGAGAACCATCATTCTTTACGCCATAAATATCCCCATGTGATTCAATTATTGAAATTGCTTGGTTTATGTCTCTTTCAGATCTCCCAAGTTTCTTAATTTTAAAATAGTCTGCTCTTATTTGTTCTATTTGTTCAATGGGGGTAATTTTTGATAAACCTTGTTTAAGATAATTAACCCATTCTCCAACACCCGAATATCCCAAAACTCTTGCAAGAGTAGTTGCTTGGTCTATTATTCTTGTTCCTCTTGTTCCTAATTCATCAGGTAAATCTCCATTTATATAAGCCATATATTCTTTGAAAACTTTTTCTTCTGAAAGGATTGGTACCTTATTAACTACTTTTTCTAAACTTTTTTTTACCATATTATTGTTACTATTAAGTAGTATTTAAATCTTATTACACTGTATTAAACAAGTATAAAATATAATTTTCCTAAGCTTTAAATAAGTTAAGAGTTAATTATAGATATGAAATTTGACTTTATACCTATTGACTATGATTACTTTGACTTTAAAGGAAGAAACTACATTAAAATAATAGGGAGAGACAAAGCAGGAAAAAGAACTTGTGTAATTGACTCTTGTCCTGTTTTCTTTTGGGCAATTCTAAAAAATAAGTTAACACAGAAACAAATACAGAAAGTAAAGGAAAAAATTGAAAAAATTCAAATTGATGTTAAAGGAAGAGAAACAAAAGTTGAAAAAGTAAAAGTTATAGAAAAGAAATTCTTAAGCCAAGATGTTAAAGCTTTGAAGATTTATGCAACAAATTACAAAGATATGCACGATATTGCTGATAAATTAGGGATGCCTGAAATTGAAAAAAGAAGAGGTTATGACTTAGGTTTTATTACACATTATATAATAGAGAAGAAATTCTTACCTTTAACTTGGTATGAAATAGAGGGGGAAATATTAAACAATAGTGAAGAGTTTGGTGGAATTGATTCGGCTTTAGATGTTGACTTTTGTATTAAATTAAAATCTTTAAAAGAAATTGAGAAAAAAGAATTTTCTCCAAAAGTTCTTGCTTTCGATATAGAAACAGATGAACTAAAAATAGGGGAAGGAGAAATATTAATGATTTCTCTTGTTAGTGAAAATTTTCAAAAAGTTATAACTTGGAAAAAATCAGCTAATTTCCCTTTTGTGGAATATGTAAAAGATGAAGCAGAATTAATTGAAAAATTTTGTGAAACAGTAAAGAAGATTTCTCCTGATTTCTTAACAGGTTATTTCTCAGATGGATTTGACCTTCCTTATTTGAAAGCAAGAGCAGACAAACACAAAGTAAAACTTGACTTAGGTCTTGATGGAACACAACCTAAATTTTCAAGAGGGATTATGACAACAGGCAAAATAGATGGAATTGTTCATGTTGATTTGTTAAGATTTATTCAAACAGCTTATTCTCAATATATGCAATCTGAAACAATGTCCTTGAATGAAGTTGCAAATGAGTTTTTAGGTGATTCAAAGAAAAAATTTGAATTTAAACATTCTTCAAAAATAAAAGAAGATGAGTGGGAAAAATATTTTGAATACAATTTACAAGATTCAATTTTAACTTTTAATTTATTTAATAAATTCTGGCCAGACTTATTAGAATTTACAAGAATTATGCAAGAGCCTATTTTTAATGTTTCAAGAAATGGGATGTCTGCTAATGTAGAAGATTATATTATACACAACTTAAACAGATTTAATGAAATTCCTGAAAAACACCCAACTTATGATGAAATTGGTGAAAGGAAAACAAGAGAGAAATATGAAGGGGCCTTTGTATTCCAACCATCACCCGGAATTTATGAAAATCTCGCCATATTTGATTTCACAAGTTATTGGCCAAGTATTATTGTAACTTACAATCTTTCAAAATCAACTATATTGGAGAAAAAAGAAAAAGACTCTCTTGAAGTTGATATTAGTGGGAAAAAAGTTTACTTCTCTAAAACACCGGGTTTCTTTCCTCAAATGTTAAAAGAAATTATTGAAAAAAGAAAACAATACAAAAAAGAGCTTGCTGAAAAATTTGACATAATAAAAAAAGCCAGAAGTAATGCTTTCAAACTTCTTGCAAATGCTTCTTATGGTTACCAAGGATTTTTTGGAGCAAGATATCATTGTGCAGAAGCTTCAGCTGCAACAACCGCTTTAAGTAGAGATCATATAAAAAATATAATTTCAAAAATTGATGAAGAAGGCTACAAAACTCTTTACAGCGATACAGACTCAATTGCATTTCTTCTTAACAAAAAAACACAGGAACAAGCAAAACAATTTCTTAAAAAATTAAATTCTGAACTTCCAGGTATTATGGAAATTGATTTAGAGGATTTTTACAAAAGAGGAATTTGGGTTACAAAAAGAACAGGAGAATTTGGAGCAAAAAAGAAATATGCTTTAATTGATTATAAAGAAAAACTAAAAGTCAGAGGTTTTGAGACAGTTAGAAGAGACTGGTGTAAACTTGCAAGAGAAACACAAAATAAAATTCTTAAAATGGTTTTAGAAGATGGAAATGAAAAAAGAGCAGTTGAACTTTTAAAAGAAACAGTAAAAAAAGTAAAAACAAGGAAATTTGATATTTCAATGATGAGTGTAAGAACACAATTAAAAAAACCAATAGAAGAATACAAGTCAATTACACCTCATGTTATTGCTGCTCAAAAAATGATAGAGCGTGATATCCCATTAGACCCTGGAACTTTAATTGAATATTATATTGCAGAAACACCCGATAAAAAGAAATTAGTAAGGGAAAAAGTAAAACTTTTAGATGAGCCAGGAGAATATAATATTGAATATTACTTAAAAAATCAGCTTCTTCCAGCAGTAGAAAACATTCTGCAAGTTTTCAATATTGATGTAAATGTTCTTCTTGAAGGCAAAAAGCAAACAACATTAGGTGAATTCTAAAAGCACCTATTTAACATTCATTCCATAACTTAATTAAATCAATTTTTGGTATGTTTTTTATGTCAAAACAGAATTATGAACCTAAACCTTTATTCCTTGAAAGAATGAAAGAATTACTTGGAAAAGATTTTGATTCTTATATGGAAGTGTTAAAAGTTCCTATTGTAAGATCAATAAGATGCAACACTCTAAAAATTTCTACAAAAGATCTGAAAGAAAGACTTGAGGCTAAAGGTTGGAAAATTAAAATCCCCTTTAAAGATTATCCAGAAATAATGATAATAGATAGTGAACTACAACCAGGTGAATTAGGAAGAGCATTAGAACATTTGTTAGGTTATTATTATATTCAAGAAATAGCAAGTATGCTCCCTCCTTTAGTATTAAATGCAAAACCAGGTGAAAAAGTTTTAGATTTATGTGCTTCTCCTGGAAGTAAAACAACACAAATTGCAGCTAATATGAAAAATGAAGGTTTGATTGTTGCAAATGAAGTTAAATTTGGAAGAATAAAAATACTCGCAGCAAATACAGAAAGATGCGGCGTAATGAATATGATAATAACAAGAAGAGATGGAATTGCTTTATGTAAGAAATTTAAAAATGAGGGAGTTTTATTTGATAAAATTTTATTAGATGCTCCTTGTTCAGGAGAAGGAACAATTCGTAGTACTCCAAGAACATTAGAAATGTGGAATATTCATACAATAGAAAATCTTTCAAAACTACAAAAATCTTTGATTGCTGCTTCAATTGAAGTTTTAAAACCAAATGGAGAACTTATTTACAGCACATGCACTCACGCTCCAGAAGAGGATGAAGAAATTTTAGATTTTGCTTTAAAAAATTTTGATGTTAAAATGGAAAAAATATCTCTTCCAATAAAAACAAGACAAGGAATAACAAAATGGCAAGACAAAACATATTCAGATGAAGTTAAATTATGTCATAGGGTTTATCCTCAAGATGCAAATACAGAAGGATTCTTCATATCAAAATTAAGGAGAAAAAAATAAAATGAAAAATTTATTAAAACAAATAATTCATGAACTAAAAGAACACATTCCTTTTACATCAACAGCTGCTTTTGTTTCAATAGTATTAACTTTGATTGTTTTAGAATTAAATCTAATTAAATCAACAACTTCAATTTTCTATATTTTCCATCCAATCCATGTATTCTTTTCAGCAATAGTCTCTGCAGCTTTACTTTACAAATACAAAAAAAATATTATTCTTTCTCTTTTTGCAGGAATATTTATTTCAGTTGCAATAGGTTCAATCTCAGATGCAATCTTTCCTTTCTTAGGAAGCTCTTTAATAGGAATACCAATTTCATTTCATCTTCCAGCAATAGAAAATCCATTAATAATTTTAGGAGCAGGATTATTAGGTTCAATAACAGGAATTATTTCTAAAAAAACAAAATTCCCTCATTTTATACATGTGTTTGTATCTGCATTTGCTTCATTGCTTTACATATTTGCATATTCTTCTGACTTCACAATAACAAGATTATTTTCAATATTAATTATAACAATAATAGCAGTAATTGTTCCATGTTGTTTAGGAGATATTGTATTTCCTTTATTATTAAATAAAAGTTCAAAAGAAAAATCGGAGGTGTCTTCGCATGGCCATACCCATTAAATTTTTATCAAATCAAGAAAAAGAAAAATTACTTAGACAACTTAATTCTCAATTTGGAATAAAAGAATTACCCTGGATAGTTGGGAAATTAGGAAAAGAAAGAATAATATTATTTTCTGGAGATTTATCTGAAAAAGAAATTTTAAGAATGGATGAGTTTGGAAGAGTTGAAGGTGTTGGTTTGTATTTTGCAAAAGAAATGCCTGATGGAATAAGATTAAGCATTGAAGGAACCCAATTATTAAAAGATCAGATAAATAAAAATATTTTTGAGTTAAATGAAAAGCAATCAGAAGAATGGATGTTAGGGCAAGAGATTCCTGTTCAAATTAAAGAGAAAGGTTTTATGATTATGAAATTTAAAGATGATTTTTTAGGAACAGGCAAAGCTTCTGAAGGAAGAATTACAAATTTTGTTCCAAAACCTAGGAGACTTAAATTTAAAGAAGCAAAAGTTCAAGAAGAAACAATAGATCCAATTAATGAATAATATCTATATTCCCTAAAATTTAAAAGGCAAATTATAACCCTATTTCTATGAAAAATGACCTTTTTTCAACAGAATTATCTTCTTCAGTTGGAACTTTACCAATTTTAGAAAATCATATTAATAAAATGGAAAAAGAATTAGAAAGTGTAGACATATTGACTGATTTTGATGGAACAATGGTTAGAGGAGAAACTCAATATAAAGAAGTTTTAAGTTATTTATTAAAACAAAATTGTCCTTTAAAATTTTTAGGGGAAGTATTTAGAGAATACGTTCAATACCAAAAAACTAAAGATCCAAGTGAATTTTACAAATTGTTTAGAGGTTGTCCAGTAGAAGTTTTAGACAAGGTGGCAAGTTCTATTCACCAAAATGAAGAATGGAATAAATTAATTTCTAAACTTCATCCACAAGAAGTTGGAATAGCAAGTAGAAATAACAAAAGGATTATATCTCATTATTTAAATTCAGCACAAAATCTTCCATCCAACATCAAGATAGTTGCTGCAAATGAACCAGAAATAAATCAGACTTCTTATACTGGAAAATCAGATATTTCTGTAAATTTTCAAATCTTAGCAGAAATGGCAATGAAAAAACCATACATTTGTGGTAGGGAAGAAAAAAGTGTTTTAGAAAGAGAAGGAATTTATGCAACAAACATGGGGCATGGACTTTATATATGTGAAAAAAGTAGATTATTCTAAAGGTATTTAACATGAACTCAAAAGAAAAACAAAATGCAATTAAAGCAGGTGAGATAGGAAAGAAAATTAAGGAATATGCTAAGACAATTGTAAAAAAAGATATACTTCTTTTAGAAATAGCTGAAAAAATTGAAAGTAAAATTATTGAACTTGGTGGAAAACCAGCTTTCCCAACAAACTTGTCTATAAATGAAATTGCAGCACATTACACTCCTTCTTACAATGATGAAACAAAAGCACATGGTTTACTAAAAGTTGATATGGGTGTTCATATAAATGGATGGGTTGCTGATTTTACATTCTCAGTAGATTTAGAAAATAATGAAGAAAATAAAAAATTAATAGAAGCATCAAAAAAAGCATTAGATAAGGCAATTGAAAAAGCAGAACAAAAAGAACCTTTAGGAGAAATCGGAAAAGCTATTCAAGATGTAATTGAGTCTTATGGATTTTCTCCAATAATAAATTTAACAGGACATGAAATGGAAGAATATCAACTTCATGCAGGACTTGTAATTCCAAACATTTCAACAGGAAATAGAGAAAAATTAAAATCTGGTTTATATGCTATTGAACCTTTCACAACAAACGGAAGTGGAAAAATATACGAGGGAAAAATGTCAGGTATTTATGCTCTTGAAAATGATAGAAAGGTTAGAAATCCAGAAGCAAGAAATGTTTTGAGTTTTATAATTGAAGAATACAAAACCCTTCCTTTCTGCTCAAGATGGTTAGTAAAAAAATTTGGAACAAAAGCTTTGCTTGCTTTAAAACAATTAGAAGATAATGGAAATGTTCATCAGTATCCACAATTAATTGAGGGTTCAAAAGCAAAAGTTGCTCAATCAGAAGATACAATTCTTGTAGATGAAAAGGGTGAAGTTATTGTAACAACAAGATAATTTTAAAAAATGTCAAAAAATTCTAAATTAAAAAAAATTCTCTTAGGTTCAACTGGTTTAATTGGGGCAACAGTTGGTGGGCTTTTATCCTATTTTGTTTATACACCAGGAACAGTAGATTTATCCAGAGAAAAATATACTTTTGCAGGAGCAATAGTTGGTGGGCTTATGGGAAGTTATCTTTACTATTCTTCGAAAAATAAAAAATAATTTTATTTCTTTAAAATAAAAAACCAAACTATTAGGAAAAGAATTATTCCTAAAATATTAATTATTAAACCTTTTCTTATTTCCTCTTTATCTTCTCTTCCAACAAAAAATAAGCTAACAATAAATCCAGCAACATATCCCCCAATATGTGCAAGATGTCCCACACCATCATTAGCTCGTGCAATAAAAGAAACAAAATCTCCATAAATCATTGTCCACCCAATAATAAAAATTGGTAAAGGGATAAAATTAACAAATGAAAAATAAAGAGGTTTTATTAAAATAGCAGCAAATATTAATCCAGAAATTGCTGCACTCGCACCAATTCCGGGTCCTTCAAATAAGAAAGAAATAACACTTCCTAAAAAGTGAGACCCAAAATAAATTAACAAGTATCTTCTAGGAAGATATTTTTCTATTATATTACCAAAAATAAAAAGAGCAAGCATATTCCCCCCTAAATGAACTAACCCACTATGCAGAAATGCAGTAAATAAAATATTTAACAGAATATCTAAAAATTTAATTCCCGTAATTACTAAAGCAAGTGAAGAAATAGAATTAAGTATATTATTCTCTATTAAAAAAGGTTCAACTAAAAAGAAAACAAGAACATTAAGGATTATTAAAACTAAAGTTATTTTTCCTGCTAATAAAATATGAATTAATTGTAAAAATGGCTTCTTAACTCTATTTCTTAAATCAGGAAAAAATATTGAGGGTAATGCAAAAAACACCGCAACAATTAATGCAAAAATAAATTTAAATATAAATTTAATTCCTAGTTCAGTGTCTTCTTCAGAAGAATAATTCCCTTGAAAATCTCCCCTCATTAATAATTAAGTAAAATTGTATTTTTTAACTTTGCTTAAACAGATCTTATCCCAAATAAGAATTATCCATAGGTATTGCTGCTTTTGCAGATCTTAGATATTCAGATTCTATTTTCTTGTATAATTCAATTGTTGATTTAGTAACACTTGGTTTTACTTTCTTAAGAGCTTCAATAAAATCTTTCTTCCTTACATGTATTGAATTAATATTTTCTCTTAATGCAAAATAAGCTGCTTCTCTTGTAACAAATTCTAAATCTGCTCCAGTATATCCATCAGTATCTTTTGCAATTTCTTTTATGAAATCTTCTTTTTCTTTATCAGTTAATAATTTCTTTCCATCTCCTAATGGCATTTTTTTAGTATGAACTTTTAAGATTTGTATTCTTCCAACTTCATCAGGAGCATTAACTAAAAGTATTTTATCAAATCTGCCAGGACGTAATAATGCAGTATCTAACATATCAGGACGATTAGTTGCCCCAATAACAATAACACTTTTCAAATCTTCTAATCCATCCATTTCAGCAAGCATTTGATTTAAAACACGTTCTGTAACTTTTGTTCCTTGTTCCATTCCTCTTCTACCTGCTAAAGCGTCAATTTCGTCGAAGAAAATAACACAGGGTGCAACTTGTCTTGCTCTCTCAAATATTTTTCTCATCCCTTCTTCTGATTTTCCAACCCACATACTCAACAAACTAGGTCCTTTAACTTGAATGAAATTTGCTTCTGTTTCTTTTGCAACTGCTTTTGCTAAAAGCGTTTTACCTGTTCCAGGTGGCCCGTAAAGTAAAACTCCTTTTGATGCTTTTATTCCAAGTCTTTCAAAACTATCAGCATGTTCCATTGGCCATTCAACAGCTTCTCTTAATTCTTGTTTAACAGAATCTAAACCTCCAACAGATTCCCATTCTACATTAGGAGTTTCAACTAAAACTTCTCTCATAGCAGAAGGACGAACAGTTTTCAATGCATTAGTAAAGTCTTCATGATTAACAATTAATTTTTCTAAAATTTCTTGAGGGATTTTTTCCTCAGCATCTAATTTCATTTGAGGAAGAATTCTTCTTAAAACACTTATAGCTGCTTCTTTTGTTAATGCTTCTAAATCAGCCCCAACAAAACCATGAGTAATTGAAGCTAATTCGTCAAGATTTACTTTTTTATCCATGGGCATATTTCTAGTGTGGATTTTCAAAATTTGTAATCTTCCATCTTTTCCAGGAACATTAATTTCTAATTCTCTATCAAATCTACCTGGTCTTCTAAGAGCTTCATCTAAAGAATTAATTCTATTAGTTGCTCCAATAACAACAACCTTCCCCCTAGATTTCAAACCATCCATCATGGTAAGCAATTGTGAAACAACTCTTCTCTCAACTTCTCCTTGAACATCTTCTCTCTTCGGAGCAATTGCATCTATCTCATCAATAAAAATAATTGTTGGTGCTGCTTTTTCAGCTTCTTCAAATATATCTCTTATTTTCTTTTCTGATTCCCCGTAAAACTTTGACATAATTTCAGGTCCATTAAGTAAAATAAAATTTGCATCAGATTCATTTGCAACTGCTTTTGCTAACATAGTTTTTCCTGTTCCAGGAGGCCCATGTAAAAGAATTCCTTTTGGGGGTTCTATTCCTAATCTTTCAAAAATTTCAGGATGCTTTAATGGAATTTCAACAAGCTCTCTAATTTTTTTAATTTCTCCTGTTAATCCACCAATATCTTCGTAAGTTATTTCTGGAATTTTTTCATCACTTAATTCAACTGCTTTTGGATTTAATGTGACTTCTGTATTTTCAGTTATTCTCACAGGTTGATTTGGATTAGTTGAAACAACAACAAATTTTATTTGAGTGACTCCTCCGCCACCAAATCCTCCAAAACCCATTCCACCTAAAATATCTCCTAAATTTCCAAATATATCTTCCATATCCCCAAATTCTTCTGACATAACATCTTTTCTTCTTTGAACACCACCCATTACAAGAATATCTCCTTTGACAACTGTTCTTGCTAAAAGTCCGCTTCTTAAATTTTCAGGATCAGCTTGAACCATAACTCCTTTTTGAGCAGGAGCAATAATAATTTTTTTAGCCTCTTTAATTTCAGCCTTACTAATTAGAACCATATCCCCTATTCCAACTTTTGCATTTTTTCTACAAATTCCATCAATTCTAATAATTCCTTCTCCCACATCAGCAGGATAAGCTCTATCAACAATTGCAACTGTTTCTCTATTTCCTTTTATTAGTATAACATCTCCTTTCTTTATGTCTAATTCTCTCATTACTTCAGAATCTATTCTTGCAATTCCTTTGTAAGCATCATCTTGCATTGCTTCCACAACTTTCAATTGTATTTGTTTTGGTTTTTCAGTCATTTTTATTCTTCTTGTTCTTCTTCAAATTTATTTTTAATTATTTGTGCTCTATTATTTCTTGGATTTAAGGAATCTGAAAATTCTTTTATGTGTAAAGCTGGTTTGTTGTTTTTTATTATTTTGTATTCTCTTGCTTTTACGACACGAGTATTTTGATTATGATTAATATGTTGGTTTTCTTGATCCATTTGTCCAAAATCTAAACTCAATTTTCCCATATCTTCAAAACATAATCTTACCATATCATTCATAATTTTTTCTTGTTCTCTCATAAATGAAACAATCTCTTTTGGAATTGAAACAGCATAACTATTTCCCACTAATCTCATTTTAACATGAAATTCTTTATTTTTTAAATTAACAAACCTATCATATTCCTGTTGGTCAGCAGGATGGATTATCTTCTGATGACATTTAGGACAAATCATTGCTCTAAACGCAAAGTTATTCTGCACTATGTTTGCCTTTTGCATTTTAGTTTCACACTTATTACATAAAATTGTGTTATCAAAAATGTCTGTCATCTTGTTTGTTTTATTTTTACCCTATTTTTACACCCTATAATAGCTGTATCATACGACACAGCTGGTTGGAAGGAGGTTGTGTGTATACACAACTTGTATACATTAGAAATATACACTATTTAAATGTTTTTATTATAGAACATCTATTTTAAAAATCTATATTCATAATTAATTGAATGGGTTTGAAAAAAGAAGAGAGTAAATTTAAAAAGAAATTTAAAAAATTTTGGTTTCTTCTATGGGAAGATGATAGTTTCAAAGGGTGGCTTTTCTCTTTAATTTTCCTTTTTGTATTCATTAAATTTATTTTTTTCCCGGCATTAAATTTTGTAACAGGAACAACTCTTCCTTTGGCAATAGTTGAATCTTGTAGTATGTATCATGAGGGTAATTTCTTTTCTGATTTTAATAGTTGGTTTTTAAGACATGAAATTAAATATGGAAACTTAAATATAACAGGAGAACAATTTGAACATTTTGAGATTAGAAGAGGGTTTAGTAAAGGAGATATTGTTTTTATAATTAAAGCAAACCCAGATAAATTAAAAATTGGAGATATAATTGCATTTAATTCTGGAACAAGAAATACTCCCATAATTCACAGAATAATAAATATACAAAAAGACAAAGATGGGAAAATATTTACAACAATGGGAGATAACAATGCAAAAAGCCTTATTCCAACTAATAATGCAGGAGCAATTGATGAAAGAGAAATAAGAGAAAATCAACTTGTTGGAAAAGCAGTAATAAGATTAGTGCCTTGGTTTGGGTGGATAAAATTAGTATTCTTTGAAGGATTTAGGCCAGAAGCTGAACGTGGTTTCTGTAATGAAAACTAAAAGTTTTTAAATTAATAAGGATAGTCTATCAAATGGAAAATAGAACCTTAATTTCAGAAGTTTTTAGTTCTAAGGCAAAGAAAGTAGAATTAGCTGGTTGGGTTAAAAACACAAGAGCATTAGGAAAAATAAAATTCCTTGTTTTAAAAGATAGTTCTGGAGAAATACAAGTAACAGCTGTTGAAGGTGAAACAGATAAAAAAGTCTTTGAACAAATTGATAAAATGCCTCGTGAATCAGTAGTTATGGTTAGTGGAGAGGTAAAAGATTCAAAACAAGCACCTGGTGGAAAAGAAATTTCTCCAATAAAAATTGAAGTTTTAAACAAAGCAGAAGAACTTCTTCCTTTAGATATTGCTGATAATTCTAAAACTGAACTTCCAAAAAGATTAGATTATAGGTTCTTAGATTTACACAGAAGAAAAATTCAAGCAATCTTTGTAATACAAAATGTAATTGCAAATACATTTAGACAACACTTCTACAATAAAGGATTTTTAGAAATGCAACCACCTTGTATAATTAGTGCAGCGTCAGAAGGTGGAACAGAACTTTTCTCAGTTAAATATTTTGAAAAGAATGCTTACTTGGCTCAATCTCCCCAGTTATACAAACAAATGCTTGCATGTTCTCCAGTAGAAAAAGTTTTCATGATTACTCCTGTTTGGAGAGCTGAAAAACATAATACTACAAGACACATTAACGAAATTAGACAGATGGATATTGAAATGGCTTTTAGTAATCAAATGGAAGTAATGAAAGAACAAGAAGAAGCTGTTGCAGATATTGTAAGAAATGTTCTTGAAAAATGTAAAAAGGAATTAGAAATTTTAGGAGTAAAGAATTTGAAAGTTCCAAAAGGAATTTATCTTGATTATGAAACAGCAATAAAACAAGCAGGTGGAAAAGTTGGAGAAGATTTTACTCCAGATCAAGAAATAAAACTTTGTGCTTTATACCCTGGAGACCTTGTTTTCACACATTCATGGCCAGCTTCAATAAAACCATTCTACATTATGCCAAAAGATGGAAAAGCAGATGCAAAATATAGTGAAGGATTTGATGCTCTTTATATGGGTGTAGAAATTTCATCAGGCGGACAAAGAATACATCTTCCAGAATTGCTAACTGAAAAAATTAAAGCTAAAGGATTAAATCCAAAAAACTTCAAAGATTATATTGACTCATTTAGATACGGTGCTCCCCCACATGCTGGTTGGAGTATTGGTTTAGAAAGAATAACTCAAAAAATATGTGGTTTAGATAATGTTAAAGAAGCAACAATGTTCCCAAGAGATAGAGATAGATTAACTCCTTAAGCAATTCTAAAAGATTAAAACATTCAAATAACTAATTTTTTATACCCCCTATTCTTAAGGTTTCTATGGATTTTTTATTTCATAATATATCTGAAAAAGAAAAAGAAGATATAAAAAAACAAGTTCAAGAAATTTTAGATTCTTTCTCAAAAAAACTTTCAAAAATAGAGGGCAATGATTGGGAAAGTGATATTGAAAGAGAGAAATGTGAAAGAGAAGAAGGCAATGAGCCATTAAAAATTTCTAAAGAAGTTATGTTCAAAAATGCACCAGATAAAAGTGATGATTTTATAATTGCAGAGAGGAAAAAATGGTAAACCCAATTAAACTTTACAAAACAGAAAATGGGAGTCAATTTGATTACTATATTTTTGATAAAAAACAAGAAGTAGCAAAACATCTATCAAAATTATTAAAAGACACTTTTGGAATTTACTGGGAAGTTGATTCAATAGAAAGCGGGAGAAAAGAATTTATGTTTAAAAAAAAGTATATCGAAGAAATATATCTGGAGAATGAGATTGTAAATAAAAAACATGGAAAAATTATAAATGTTTTTTATGGGGATAAAAAAATGTTTCTAACAATAAGAGGTTCTAATTTAGATAAATTAAAATTTAATGATGGATTATTAAAAATTGCAGAAATGCAAAAATAAAAAATGGTAAATACAATGACTACTTTTGAAAAAGCTAAAAAATATTTAGCAGAAGTTGAAAAGAACAATAAAAAAGGAGATAAGATAAATGCAATTTTACAATTAAATAAAAATATTTTAGAAGAAGCAAAAAAAGTTGATGAAAAAATTGCAAAGGGGAAAGCTGGAAAATTAGCAGGACAAATAATCACAATAAAAGCAGTAATAAATTGTTTAGGTTTAAATGCAAGTTGCGGAAGTAAGGTGTTAGAAGATTATGAGTCTACTTACGATGCTGAAGTTATAAAAAAAGTAAAAGAAGAAGATGGTTTAATTATTGGGGTTGCAAATTGTGATGAATTTGCATGTGGTTGGAGTGGAGAAACAAGTGCTTTCGGTGCAACAAATAATCCAAAAGCATTGGGATATGTTTCAGGAGGAAGTTCAAGTGGAAGTTGTGCAAGTGTTGCTGCAAATTTTTGTGATATGTCCTTAGGAACAGACACAGGAGGAAGCATAAGAGTTCCTGCAAGTCATTGTGGGGTTGTTGGATTAAAACCAAGTTATGGTGTAGTGAGTAGATATGGTTTAATTGATATGTCAATGTCTTTAGATCAAATAGGCCCAATAGCAAAAAATGTTTCTAATACTGCTTTATTATTTGATATAATACAAGGTAAAGATGAAAAAGATGCAATTTCTTTAGGAACTAAATTAAACTTAAAAGAAATAGAAAAAATTCCTCAAAATATAAAAGTTGGAATTTTAGATTTTAAGATTCAAGATTCAAGAATACAAAATTTAATAGATGAAAAATTACAGGAAATTTCTAAAAAATATAAATGGAAAATAGAAAAAATAAAATTAGATTATATCGATTTTGCTGTAGCAACTTATTTCCCAATTGTTTATACTGAATTTTTTTCAACAACAAGAAAATTAGATGGAAGGAGATTTGGGAAAAGAATCGAAGAAGCTTGCGGTCCAGAAGTTCTAAGAAGAATTATTGGTGGAAGCGAAATTAGTAAAGCAGAACATGCGGGAAGATATTATCATCTTGCCTTAAAAGCAAGAAAATTAATAGAAGATGAATTAAAAAAGACATTCAAAAAATTTGATTGTGTTATTTGTCCAACTGTCCCAAGGTTACCTCACAAAATAGGAGAAAAAATTTCAATTGAAGAGATGTTCCAATATGATGCTTTAACCTGTCCAATTAATCTTTCAGGAGATTGTGCAATAAGCATACCTATGGGGGAAATAAAAGAAAAAAACGCTAATGTCCCTGTTGGAATGCAAATAGTCTGTGAAAAATTTCAAGAGCAAAAATTATTTCAAATAGCAAGAAGCATTGAAAAATTGGAGAAAGAGTAAAATGGAAATTATAAGCGGGAAAAAAGAATATTTCTTTAAATTTTTAGATGATTTAAAAAAAGAAGATAGAATTGCAGTTATCTGTCATAATGACTTAGATGGTATAGCTTCTGGAATAATAATAAATGAAATTTTAAAAAGTAAAAAACTAAAACCAAAAATTATACAGTTTATTACCTGTGAAGGGAGTATGTTTGGTTCTTTAATAAAAAAATTGAAAAATAAAAAAATAAATAAGATTTTAATTGCGGATTTAGCAGTAGACACAGATTATGAAGGGTATAAGAAAATAGACAAAGGATTTGACTCTTTCTCAATTGACCATCACGAATTTAAATATTTCAATGAAAAAAATATGATAAAAACAAGAGCAGAAGATTGTGCTACTTTCTCGCTTTTTCAACTTGCTAAAGAATATCTCCCAAAAGAAGAGATGACTTCGCCTAAATTAGCAGAATTGGTTTGTGCTACAATGATTATAGAATTTTCCTATAAAGATGAAGAGAATAAAAATTTTATAAAGTCATTTTATCCAGAAATAAATCCAGAAACAGCTTATAATAATTCTGAATTAGGAGAAATATGTAAAAAAGTTTCCTCTGCATTAATTTATTTTGAAGGAAAGGAAATAAAAATTTTTAAGACATTATTAAAAATAAAATTAGATAAATTGAATAAATATTCTAAAATAGTAGAAAAAGAAATTCAAAATCATATTAATAGTTTTGAAAAAGAACAAGAATTTTTCTCTAAAAAAAATATACATTTTTATTATAAAACCCCTAAATTAAAAGTTGTTTCAGCTGCTTCAACAAAGTTATCTCTTGAAAAACCAAATGACACATTTATTCTTATTTATAATTTAAAAGATAAACCTGGTTTTGTTAAAGTAAGTGCAAGAAATCAATCAGGAACACAAGATATGAACTTATTAATGAAAAAGGGTGTTGAAGGATTACAAAATGCAGTTGGTGGGGGCCATCCAAAAGCTGCAGGGGGGGATTTTATGAAAAAAGACCTTCAAAAGTTCAAAGAAAATATATTAAAATAGAATATGAAAAATTCTTCATAGATAAATATTTAAAGATATTTTTGTTTTTTTAATTACGTTAAAAGAGGTAAAATGAAAAGTCAAAGATTCTTTCATGAATTTGTATTATTATTGTTATTAGGAATTGCTATAGGAACAATTGCAATCCAATCTAATTTAGATTTTACAGGACATGCTGTTCTTGATGGTTGTGATGGAGATTGGACTTGTGGAGATTGGACAACATGTGCTAATGCAAGTCAAACAAGAGAATGCACAGGAATTAACTCAACAACTTGCACTTCTCCTTTAACTCAAACTCAAGTTTGTGAAATGCCAACTTGTACAGAAGCTTGGACATGTGATGAATGGACAACATGTGCTAATGCAAGTCAAACAAGAACTTGTACAGATGCTAATACTTGTGAAACAACAACTTCAAAACCAGTAGAATCTCAAATTTGTGAAATGCCAACTTGTACAGAAGCTTGGACATGTGGTGAATGGACAACATGTGCTAATGCAAGTCAAACAAGAACTTGTACAGATGCTAATACTTGTGAAACAACAACTTCAAAACCCACAGAAACTCAAGTTTGTGAAATGCCAACTTGTACAGAAGCTTGGACATGTGATGAATGGAGTGCTTGCTCAAGTGGAACAAAAACAAGAACCTGTTCTGATGAAAATTCTTGTGGAACAGAAGATACTAAACCTTCTATAACTCATACATGCACAGAAGAAACAGCAATAATTGTAGAGACAACAGAATCAGATGATAGTTCAATAACAACTCAAGCAATAGTTGAAGCACCTGTAATAACTTGTACTCCTAACTGGAAATGCGGAGATTGGCAAACATGTGTTAATTCAAGTCAAACAAGAATCTGTTTAGATGATGCTAATTGTAATACTCAAGAAGGAATACCTGCAACTTCACAAGCTTGTATTATTGAAATAAAAGAAACATGCTCTGATAAAATAAAAAATCAGAATGAAACAAATGTGGATTGTGGTGGAGTTTGTAAGAGATGTGGAATATTCACAATTGCAGGCAGTGTAATAAGTGGCCCTCTTGGAAAAGTAAAAGAAGTATTTTCAAATAAAGTAACTTGGATTATAATATTCAGTGTTTTAGGTGTTGGTTTAGCAGGATTCTTTGGATTTAAATTCCTTTCAAGTCATAAGATTCAGATTACAAGAAAAAAATAAGCAAATTTTCTAAACCACAAGCTTTTAAAGTTATTTTTTACTAAGTTATATATGAATATAGGGGACTTAGAAATTCAATGGTTGGGACACTCAGGATTCTTAATTAAAAGCCACAAAGTAATTTACATTGATCCTTATAACATTAAAGAAAATTCTGAAAAAGCTGATTTTATTCTAATAACTCACAGCCATTATGACCATTGTAGTATTGCAGACATAAAAAACATAATAAAGGACAAAACCAAAATAATTCTAACAGCAGATTCTCAAAGTAAGATAACAAGGTTCACAACCCCAATAGATATACAAATAGTAGAACCAAATCAAGAACTTAATTTTGGAGATTTGAAAATTTCAACTATGCCTGCTTATAACTTAGATAATCCTGCTCATCCACAAGAAGAAGATTGGGTTGGTTATTTAATAAAAATGAATGATGTCTTCATTTATCATGCAGGAGATACTGACTTAATTCCTGAAATGCAAAAGCTTACAGGTCACAAACAACCAGATAAAAAATTTATTGCTCTTCTTCCTGTTGGTGGAAGATTTACAATGAATGCAGAAGAAGCAGCAGAAGCAGCAAAATTAATCAAACCATTCTTAGCAATTCCAATGCATTATGGAAGCACAATAGGAACAATAGAAGATGCAAAAGAATTTGTAGAGTTATGTAAAAAAGAAGGAATTGATGCAACCATATTGGAGAAAATGCAGTAATAACATGGTAGATAATTTTTTACAAAGAAAAACAGATGTTCTTTCAAAATTAGACAAATCTTCTGTCGGCAAATGGGATAAACAAATAATTTCTTTATGTAATAAGATAAACAAAAAAGAAAATTTTTACACAACATCTTCTTGTTCAGGAAGAGCAATGTTAATGATTGACCAAGAGAAGAAAGGAGAGAACTTATTTCTATTTGTAAGCCATAATAAAATTACATTTAAACAATTGAAAGAAGAAGTTTTAAAATCAGCAAAGAAAAAAAAGAATATTAAATTTAAACTTGAACCTTGCATTCTTCATGTTGCTTGTAAAACCATGGAGGATACAAAAGTTTTATTTGAAAAGGGAAAAGGTGCTGGTTTCAAAAGATTAGGCATTATCGGAACATCTCATGGTTTCACATTTGAATTAAACAGCACAGAAAAATTAGAATTTCCAATAATTCAAAAAGGAAAAATCCTTATCGACGATAATTTCTTAAAATTAATTGTAAAAGATGCTAATAGCAAGTTAGAAAAGAGTTGGTTAAAAATTAACAGGTTTGAAAAATTAATTTAATTAACAATTTTTTCTAAAAAATAACTATTCTCCAGAGATAATAATCCTTTAAAAACAGAAGATACCTCATCTTCTTAATATTAATTCAAACGTCATGTAGATTAAATTAATATTTGCCGAATGAGGCATCTCTTTTTCTAATACTAAATGGAAATTCGCGAAATATATAAACATTTCGTTAATTTCCGAAATCCTGACTACAGGATTACATACAAATGAAAGGAGGGAATAAAAATGGTATTAGATTTTGCAAAAGAAGCGATTGATAACGCAAGCACTCATAGCATTAACTTTGACGAATTGAGAGCTGGAAAAGCTAACATCAAAGTAGTTGGGGTTGGTGGAATGGGGTGTAATGCGATAACTTGGCTTTTCAACAAAGGAATTAACGGAGCTACTGTTTATGCAACAAACACAGATGCTCTTCACTTAAGTGTATCTAAATCTGATGAAAAGATCCTTATTGGTAAAGAATTAACAAGAGGACTTGGAGCAGGAGGAAGACCACAAACAGGAAGAGAAGCTGCAAAAGAAGCTTTAGCTGACATCAAAAGAGCTGTTGGCGGAGCAGATATGGTATTTATTGTTGCAGGAATGGGTGGTGGAACAGGAACAGGAGCAGCACCAGTAATTGCTCAAGTTGCTAAAGAATCAGGAGCAGTAGTAATAGGGGTTGTCACAATGCCTTTCGAATCAGAAAGAGCAAGAATTGACAAAGCTGAATTCGGATTACAGGAACTTAGAGAAGTTACAGATACAACAATTGTTCTTGATAACAACAGACTAGTAGACATTGCAGGCCAATTGCCAATTGAACAGGCATTCGCTGTTGCTAATGAATTAGTTAGTACAATGGTTAAAGGTATTGTTGAAACAATTACACTTCCAAGTTTAATCAATCTAGACTACGCAGATGTTTCAGCTATTATGAAAGACGGGGGAGTTGCTGTTATTGGTATTGGAGAAGCAGACACTCAAAACAAGGTTATGGAAGCTGTTCAACAAGCTCTTACTCATCCTCTACTTGATGTGGATTACAAAGGAGCTACAGGAGCATTAATCCATGTAACTTGTGGACCTGACTTGAAATTAGAAGAATTCGATTTGATTGGTAGAGCTGTTTCTGAGAACTTAAATCCAGAGGCAAATGTTATTATTGGAGCAAGAATCAGTAAAGAATTTACTGGTAAAGTTAGGGTTATTACAATAATGACAGGTGTTAAATCACCTTATGTCTTAGGAAAAGATTTCGAAGAGAAGAACTCATCATCACGTCCTCCTTCAAGAGAAATGTCTGACTTAGGAATTGAGGTCTGGAGATAATAAATAGGAATTTTTATTTTTTTATTTTTCCTTTTTATTTTTTTATAAGTGAGAAGAATTTCCTTCTTCTTTAGAATAATATCTATTTTTTCTTGTTTTTTTCTCTAATTTTTCTTCTCTTGCTTTTTCTTTTGAATCTCTTTGAAGTCTTTTAATTTGATTTTTTAATTCATCTTGTTTTAATTTATTATCAACATAATCATAAAGCACACTTAACAAAAGTTGATTTCTTAAATCTTGTTCCGGGAAATTCATAGTTTGTAACATTTTGTAGTCAAAGGGATTTCTAACAAGATAATTAAGAGTATATTCTCCTTGTTGATGACTTAATTCTAAACATCTTTCTTTTGAAGAAAAATAATTAATCTTTTTTAGAGTCATTCTATCAATTTCCCTTATAGAATCTCTACTTTTATCAACATCTACAGCTTTTGCTAATACCAATTCATTTACCTTTTTCATGAACATTTTATCTAAGGATACCATAAAAATGCTGGATTTTTAAGCTATATAAAGGTTCTGAAAGAAAAATTACAAAAATTATTCAACACGTTTTGGAGATTTCATTTTCTTTTCCCCGTATTTATTGAAATATAAAATTCTATCTAAATCAATCTTCAATTTCCTTGTTCTTATCTTTTCAGCTTCAAAACCAATAGGAAAAACAGCTTCAACATTAGCTTCTGCAGGCACATCGAATAATTTTTTAATTTGCTCTTCAACAAAATATCCCACCCAACAAGTAGAAAGTCCTGCATCAGTTATTTTTAATAAAAAGTTTTCAATTGCTGCACCTGCTTGTTGTCTTGCCCAAGTTTTTCCAGGTTCCCCATAAGCATTTATTGCTCTGGATGGATTAGAACAAGCTACTACAACATACTTCGCCTGAGAGATAAAGTCCTGTTGGCAAGCTTCAGAAAGTTTCTTGATTTTATCTTCATCATCAACAAGAATAAATTTTAAAGTATAATTATTTCCTGCCATAGGTGCAAACCTAACAACATCAATACATTCAATTATTTTCCTCCAATCAGGTTTCTTTTTGTTAAATTTCCTCACACTTTTTCTTGCTTGAATTGTTTTAGTTAAATCCATAGAATAAAGAATTAAAAGAATTATAAAAAGGTTGTGGAATTATATTTTCTCTACAAGAATAGCTTCGTTCTCACTTGCAAATAAACTAATATCTTTTCTACCACTAAGTTTTTCTTCATAATATTTTCTTATTTTCCAATAATCTTGAGGAGGAACATTACATCTTAAAGTTACTTTCCCTGCACCTATTCTTCTTAACTCTCTTACAATCTCTTCTTTCTCATTCCTGCAAATAGTCACTATTTTAAATCCATTAAGAAGATATGACTTAAACTCTTGATTTGAAACTAAAACAGGTTTATTTAATTCTAAACGAGAAGCATTAAACTTTTCTCCTAAATCTGAAATTAAATTAGAAATAACAATTGCAGGATCAAGTGAATACAAATACCTAAATCCTTTTGCAGAATTAACTATGTTTATTTTTGTTAGTTTGTCAGAAGAGGTTATTTTTTCTTTAGAAGGAATAGCAATTGCACGCTTATTGCAAGTTTTTAGTTCATTAAAATATAAGGTTAATCTATTTAATTGACTATTGAGAGAAAGGAATTCCGCCTCAAAATTAAAGTCTTTTCTTAAAGAATCAAGATTTTGTGTATAAGGGGCAATTTCAATTGCTATTTTAGAAGTTAATGGAGAATATGCATCTAAAATTTTATTTATTGGTGGATTAATTTCCATTAAAGTTCTTTCTGAAACTTCAGGACGTTCAGTATCAAAAAAAACAATATCTGGGTTTTCTTTTGCAATTTTTTGTATAATACTTTTATTCAACGCATCACCATTCATAACTTCAACATTTTTTATTCTCAATTTTTTAATATTCTGATTTAAAATTCCTGCTCTTGCTTTATCCAATTCAACTGCAATAACTTTTTTACATTTTTTTGAGAAAGCAATTGTTTGTCCCCCAATTCCTGCCCCGAGTTCAACTAATACATTACATTTTAACTTCTCTGCTCTGTAAGTCGCCACTTCTTTAGGTGTTGCAAATCTTATAAATTCTTTAGGAATTTTCAGTTTTTCTTGAAAGGCAATTGGTTGTTTTGGTGCTCTTGACATAGTTAAAAATAGTTCGTTAGATTTATAAATTAAACTTCTTTTTTTAAGGGATGGCATCATATCCACCAGGAGCGCAAAAGATGAAAATCGATTATACTATCGATAGAAAGATATATGACGATTTTGTTAAAGCTTGCAGTAGAAAGGGCTTTGCTCCACAAGTAATTGTAGAAAAAATGATGGCTAAGTTTACACAAACAGGCCAAATTTAAATAAATTAAAAATTTCTTTTTTAATTAAAAACAATAGTCCTAAGTTTATTAAAAATAAAAAAGAAAGAAAAATAAAAAATTATTTCTTTTTACAACACTTACAAAAGTGTATTATTGGCCTCAAGCTAAAAACAATCATTGCAACAAGATACCATCCCCAATGAATTCTAAGCATTAAAGCCGAGAAACCAGGCCAAACAGTTAACAAAAATAGTGTAGCTGAAGCAACTGCAAATTTAGTAAACCCAAGATCATGGATATCTAAATTCTTCATGCAAGGATCTAATTTCTTATGAGCTTTAGCATGTAATTTAAGCAAATTTTTGTTCTTCATTTTTCACCTCCTTCTAATAATATAAGCATAATTCTCTTTAAAAATCTAATTAAAAATAAAATTTCAATTTTAGATATTTCTTTTCAAATTCTTTTGAGAAGCAGTTAATTTATCAATATCTGCGTGAAGTTCCCTATGACAATTTGCACAAAGTAAATCACATTTTTGAATTTCTTTGTATGTTTTTTCCCAACTCATACAATAACCTTCTTTAGAAATATTAAATTCTTTTTGTGCAGGATCTCTATGATGAAATTCAAGAACTTCAGGATATTTGTTATATCCGCATTTAATACATTTTCCCCCCAAAGTTTCAATTGCTTTCAAACGAATTTTCTTTCTTCGTTTTGCAACGCCCTCAATAATGTAAGCTCTTCTATCCTGATAAGTTCTCACATCTTTAATTGCCAACGTCCCAGAGAGGACTCGAACCTCTGACCCCCTGATTAACAGTCAGGTGCTACTACCAACTGAGCTACTGGGACCTAATTTAAAAAAATTTTCTTATTATTTAAAACTATTCTTTATCTTTTTTCTTCTTTTTTGGTTCCTTCAAACCTAAATCAAGAATAGGTTCAGGATGATGCTTCTCTAAAAAAGAATAAACATTTGCTTGTTTACTTCCTTGTATAATTGAAACAACTGCTTTTTGAGCATTTTCTATATTATCAGCAGAACCTATTATGCCCACTTCATTATCTTTTATTTCAAAATTACAATCAGTTAAATTATTTAATGTCCTTAAAGTCCCCCCCTCTTTTCCAATTATTCTAGACCTTATTGTTGCTAAGTCTTTCCTATGAGTATAATCTTTTATATTCAAAATTTCAAATAAACAATCTTCGTCTTTAATGAGTAAAGCAACATCAACAGGGAAGTCTAATCTTAAAGCGTCAATTACTTTTTCAGCAACAAATTCATCTTCAGGTTTTCCATCAATAGTAACTTCTTTGTCTTTGACTTTAATTGTTACATTAAGTTCCTTTCTTAATTTTCTACTTATTTTGATTATTTTTTTGGGTTCATCAAAGAAAATGTTTTTCATAATTATAATAAGAAATAATGGGTTTTAAGAGTTTTGCTAATTAAAATTCGTTTTTATCAGACTCAAGAAAGTTGTTTCTCTTCAACCAATCAACTTGATTTGGTTTATATTTTAAAACAACATCCCCTTTTTCTTTATCTAATTCCCATAGTTCAATAATAACAACATCTTTAGGACGTAGCCATAATTTTCTTTTTAATCTTCCTGGAACTCTGCAGTTTCTTGTTTTCCCATCTAAGCAAGCAACCATCATTTTGTTTCCGCCAAATCTTTGTTCTATAATCCCCATTACTTCTCCTTTTTTTGGTAATGGAACACGAGTTACAATTTGATCTTCAGCATCTTCATCTTGCTTAAATTTTCCAGCCATAAATAATAAGAGAAACAAGTCTTTATAAAAATATTGAGTTTATACTAAAATCAATGCAATCGGTATTCCTTGAATTTTTTTAATTTCATCTTCTTCAATTGCTCCAACTTTTATAGCAGTTTCAACTGATTGTTCTCCAACAATATAGAAGGTAGCATCTTCTCTTAACATTTTAAAAAGAACTTCAATAACTTCTTGTTCATCCATTTCTTCACCATTAAAGAAATTATCCTTAACATCTATTTGATATTTTCCCTCTTCAAATTTTTTACCAAGAAGTTCTGAATCACAGATTGCAACAACATACCTCTGCGATTTTATAATCTTAACTAACATCGCGCAGACACTGCGAGGACACCGAGGTTTCCTTCGCTTAACCTTCCTTTCATTTCTTTTCGCATAATCTTCCCACCAAAAATGTATTTAAGACTAATTAACATATAAAAAAATAAAATAACTAGGGTTATAAATTTACTTCTTTCCCATCATTCTACAGACAGTAGTACCGCACTTAGCACATTTTCCCTTCATCATTGTTGTGCCTCTTACAGTCTTAGTTTCTTTTCCATCTTTCATTTCAACTGTCTCTTTACATTTCACACAATAAGCTTGAACCATTTTTTTCCTCCCATTTATTTTAATTAAATAATTACAAATTCAATGAATCTGCACAATGTTTAGAAATTATTTATACTTTTAAATGTTTAGTTAATAAATTTATGAAGAGAAAATCTTAAATTTTGTTTTAAGTTGTTTCTACGACTTAATGTAAGATTGTTAAATCTTACTTCTTACAGAATGTTTTGCACCACAAGCAAGACATTTAACAAAAGAAAATCTATCCTCTTTAGTTAATTCAGTATCTGGTTTTCCACATTCACCACATAAAACAAATTCTTTTGCATATTGTTCTATCTTTTGATTTATCTTTGCACTTGGAACAGTAATATTAAGAACTAACCTATCTCCTTCTTTTTGTCCTGATGCTGCTAATTCTTTAAGTAAAAATTTTTGAAAATGTTCAGGTGTTCTTCTCAAGTATGAAGCCATTTGTGCAAAATTAGTAATAAGAGTTTTCTTACCTTCAAAATGTCCTTCTGCTTTTGGAATTTCAAATCTCTCGCCATTTCCTTCTGGCTTTTTTACTTTTCCATATGCTTCATTCAATAATTCTTCATAACTTGTCATAAATACTACAAAATAATTCTATTTATAAGGGTTTTGAAACAAAGAAACTTATAAAAATAAAATTATCTTAACTATAACATGCTTTTTAATTACCATAAACAAGAAACAAATTACACTTGTGGAGCAGCATCAACAAGAATGGCTTTGGAAAATTGTGGTATTATAAAATAAGAAAAACAAGTTGTAAAATTATTAAAAACTAATAAGATAAGGGGGAGCTGGATTAAAAATTTTCCAGTAGTATTTGAGAAATTTAATTTAAATTATTTTATTGGAAGGAATATGAAAATAAACCATCTTAAAAAATATCTAGATGAAGGATATACTATTATTATTAATTATTTTATCCCTGAAGATAAAGTGGACCATTATTCAATTATTAAAAAAATTGATTCAAAATAAATCTATTTTTTTGATCCCTGGTATGGCCCAGAACATAAATATAAATTAGGTTATTTCAAAAATATTTGGCATTCAGATACAAGATATGAAAAAGAAAATTCTTGGTTTTTAGCAGTTAAAAAATAAAAAAATTAGTTTATATTCTTTTTTAAGAATTTAAAGGGAAGGTCAAGCGAACGAAAATTTTAGGTTTTCTACCATGGTAGGTTCTTTTTCTATAAAAGTTTTCTTTGCCACGTTAGGATTTCTTTTTCTAAAAGAAATCCCACTAACCCAGCCATCTCATTTTTCCAGGACGAGGTTCAAATATAATTCCCTCTTCAAGTAACATTTTAATTTCCCTGTTTATAACATCAGGAGAAACATCTCTCAAATCCATAATTATTTTATCCATTTCTATTCCGCCATCTTTTTCAGCTTCTTTTATTATTGTTAAAATCTTATCTTTAACAGCAGTCATTTGTTCTTTTGCTAAAGGTTGTGTATTTCTACTTTTTTCTTTTTCTAATTCTAATTTTCTTAAAAGAAGATATTTTGTATCTTGTTCTCTCATTATTTCAGGGGAAAGATAAGTCTCATTGTTAAAATTTCTTAACACCCCAATAACAAGAACAGTTTGACCTTGAGTAAAATTTCTGAATCTACTTGCTTCTTCACTAAAACATTTTATTTTAATCTGTCCACTTCCGTCATCTAATGTAAAAAATATATATTTTCTTTCTCCTTCACTTTCATATTTGTCAGTAATATTTCCAATAAGATTAACTCTTACAATTTTCTTGTCCCCTAATTCTAAGAAAGCAAATTTCTCTCCGTCCATGATAGGTTTTCCTAAAAGTACATCACCTATTCTGTATTTGTATGCAACATTCCTATGAAATTGTTCTGACATTTTTTAAAAAGTGAAAAGGTATTTTTAAATATTTAGAGTTTAGCCTGTTCTTTGAACATATCCTCTTTTTGGTGTGAAAATATCGCCTGAATTACTTAATTTGTTTAATGCTTGGTCAATTTCATCTTTACTCATCTTTCCTTCTAATTCTTTTTCAATTTCTTCTGTTGGAACCATTTTTCCTAATCTGTTTTCTAAGTCAACAATTATATCCCTAACACTTAATATTTTCCCTCTTTGTGAAGCAGAGAATTTTCCTGAAATTTTGTCAATATCAAAAGTCTTAGATTCATAGTCATATCCAACCTGCATAAGATAATATTTCATTAATTCAATTGATTTCTTTGCATCATCTTTAGTAACTATTTTACTAAGCCTAACTTTTGCAGAAGCTTCTGACATTCTAATTAATGCTTGTAATTGTCTTGCTGAAATTGGAATAGGTCTTAATCCACTTTCTACTGCAACAGGTTTATTTCTTAGTTCAACATAAAAATTTTTAATTTCTTCAACAGCTTCTTCACTAAGTTCGGGTTTTACTCTTTGTTTAGCATAAGCAACATATTTTCTAAATAATTCTTTTGGAATAAACATCCCTTCTCCTTCTTGTCTATGTTCACTTAAAACATGGTCTGCAATTCTTTCATCTTTTTGTCTATCGGGAATATCTCTTAATGTAAAAATAATATCAAATCTGTTAATTAAAGTTGGTGGCAAATCAATTTGTTGTGCAATTGGCTGCGATGGGTCGAATCTACCGAATTTGGGGTTTGCTGCAGCTAATACACTTGTTTCTGCACGCAAACGGGCTTGCACGTTTGCCTTGCTAACAGTAACTGTTTGCTGTTCCATCGCTTCATGCATCGCACTTCTATCATTGGGATCCATTTTTTCTAATTCATCAATACAAACTAAACCTTTATTAGAAAGAACCATTGCTCCTGCTTCTAAACTCCAGCCTCTTAAATATTCATCACGAACAACAGTTGCTGTTAATCCTGCTCCTGATGTGCTTTTTCCCACAACATATCTTCCTTTTGGAGAAATATTAGCCATAAAAGTTAATGTAACTGATTTAGCTACTCCTGGATCCCCTATTAACAAAATATGGATATCTCCTCTGCTTTGTTGTCCATCTTTGTGTGTTTTTTGAACACCACTAAATAATTGAAGAACAAGTGATTTTTTTATTTCTTCATAACCCCAAATACTTGGAGTAATACTTCTTGCTAAATGTTCAAACACCAAGGGGTCTTCTGATAATTCTAAAATTTGCCTTTCATCTTCATCTGAAATATCTAATTCTTCAAAAGTTTCTTCCATTGGAATAATATTATTAGCTTCAACAGCAAGTTCAAATCTTGTAGAAAGCCCTCCTGTTTGTAAAGGAATAGGAACTTCTTTCAAAACACCCATTATTTTAATTCTACTTCCAGGTGTTGTTTTCTCTTCCATTTTAGGTTCAACTAAATCTTCTTTAACAAAAATATTAATTCTCTTTGGCTGTTCTCCTCCTGATAAAGATTCAGGTGCTTCTTCAACAACTAATCTTTGTGTATCAACCATCTCTTTACTAAGAAGTTTAAATCCTCCTCTTCTACCACAAGAACATCTTGGAGGTTCACGGAATTTTTTTTCAATTTGCAAAACAGACATTATTGTTCCACAACTAGGACATTCAAACTTTGCATTTACTACTTGAGGTCTAACATCAGAAGCTTGTCTTATAATCCCTTCAATAACAATCATTTCATTAAGATTCTTTGAACGAATATTTCTAACTTTAATTTCCTGACTTTTAGGGAAATTCATAAATCTAACTCTTACATTTTTTACAAGCCCTGTTTCCTCAATAGCCATTTCAATAAGACGAAGTGTTTCTTCAGGACTAGAAAGAAGTTCATCAGATAATTTACTAGAGAATTCACTAAGTTTCATAAAATCAAGATAAATAACACTAGAACCTTTCTTAATTGATTTTCCAAGCTCTTTTTTAGAGAAATCAAAGAACTTTTTAGCTTCAATGATTAAATCTTCAGACTTGGATTTTTCTTCTGCTTTTGAGCCTTTTGCACCTCCGCTTGTAGAGACATTAGGCAATTCATATCCTCCACCCTCACTTAAACTACTTCCTTCATCTCCATCATTCCCTCCCCCGTAGCCTCTACCACCATATTCCTCTTCATCCATTTCTCAAAAAACAAGTGCTTATTTATATGGATTTCTATAGTAAGAATAGAAGAATAAGAATAATCTAATAAAAAGAAATAGATTATAAAAGAATAAAAAATTTAAGGAGCTGCACAATATGAATCAGAATGTGCATGACAAATTACTGTCTGAGCCCTATTTCTACAATTTACTACTTTTAACAAACAGTAACCTACCCAATTCTCGTAATAATCGTTACAATCTTTAGCTTCCCCTCTTGGACAAGTATAACTTTGTAATATTCCCTTTCTGCCATCACAAGTATCAACTTGAGCCCCAGTACAAGACCTCGCTCCAATCAGTGTAGCAGCACCATATACATCATCGCTAGAAGTTGTAGCCATATCAATACAAGTTCTTTCATCAGTTATAGCACAAACAGTGGCTGCATTAGTAACAGCAGTTGTTTGTGAGGTACCACAAGTATCAGTAGTCTCAAAAGTATTAGTAAATCCACTCAAGGTGTCTTCACCTGCATTTGTATAACGAGTTAAAAGTTCACATTTATCACAAAACATATCTCTTCTAGCTATACATTGTACATCTCTTTTTGAGTAAGAAGTATCACCATATTCTGGATCAACATTAGTTGTAACATCAACACAATTTACAGCATCTTGACCTTGACATGTATACCTACTTACTTTATCATTACCAGGACAAGTATCACTAGTAGTAGAAACAGTACTTTCTATAGGAAAATAAGTATCTTCACCCATCTTTATGTATCCTGATGTAAGAATTTGACCTACTCCACAAATATTTGTTGAAGCTTCAGCTTCTGTAGGCCAAGCAGTTTTACATATTCCACCAAGACATAAGCGAGTAGGACTAATTTCCATACCAGTAAAATCAATTTTATCTGCAGTATGATAGGCATCTGTTGCAGTATTTATTGCAGCATAAATTCCGCCAGCAATAAGGATTAAAATTCCTAATGTAATAAATGTGTAAAGTAATCTATTTGAGAATTTCTTTTTAGTGTTCACCTTTTTTTTACTCTGCATGAAAATTATAAGTAAAAAGGGTTTATAAATATTTTTATTATAATTGAATAAAAAGAGAAAATATTGAATTAATAAGAGAAAATAAAATTATTGTTTGTAATTTTTTAAAGCTTCTTTAACATTTTTTAAAAGTTGTGTCATGCTATTCTCTAATTGTTGTTTGTTTTTTGTTCCTGTACAAACAAGTTTTCCATTACTGAAAAGAAGAAAAGTTGCATTAGGTTCAATTAATTTGTAAACTAATCCTGGAAATTGTTCTGGTTCATACTCTGTATTTTCCATTTCCAATGCTAAAAAATTAAGATTTAACTTTAAATTTATTGTTCCAGAAGCAACAATGTTTTGAACAGTTATTTTTGGTTGAGTAGTAATCTTAACATTTATTTTCTTCAATTGTTTTATAACAGCATCAATAACTTGTCTTACTTGTGTTGTTGATTTTGTTCCTGTGCAAACTAAATTTCCAGAAGAGAAAACAAGAACAGCTGATTTAGGTTCTTTAACTCTTAATACTAAGCCGGGGAAAGTTTCAGGATTATATTCAGTATTAGGTTGTGTTCTAGCTAATTTTGTTAAAGGAACAGGTTTTCCAAGAGAAGCAGTTGCTACAATATTTTGAATTTTATAATTGCTGCCTAAAGCCATAGTAAATATTGGAAAAATTCCTTTATAAAGGTTTATAAGGAGAAACTAAAATTGAGATTTACAAAACACCTCAAAATTTAAATACTACTTGGTATTACTTAGTAATACCATGGAAAGTGTAAGTTTGAAATTAGAAACCAATTTTCTTGATGCAATAGAAAAAGTTATGAAAAAACATAATTATATGACTAAAACTGAATTTATTCGCGAATCAATTAGAGATAAAATAAGAAAATTAGAAGAAAAAGAAATATTAGAAGATAAGGAATTACGCTCTCAAATAAAGAATAGTGAAAAAAATGTTAAGAAAGGAAAAATTAAAGAATTTAAATATTAGTATATTTTATGGGTTCCAACAGCTTCTATAATTATTGATTTATCTTGTTCATTAATAACATAAATTGCTCTTATATTTGCACCAAGCCAACAAGCCCATTTTCCTTTTAGTTCACCCTGAAGGGGATGAGCACTATTCGCCTTGTATGGATTTTCTTTTAATTTATCTAATTTATTTTTAATATCTCTTCTAGATTTCAAATTCCCTCTTAAGATTTTTTCTGTTTTTGAATTTGCAGTAAACAAATTGTACATTTTTACCCGTATTCCCAATTCCTCTTTTGCTTCTCGAAATCTTTTTCAACTTCTTTCAAAGAGGTTATATCAATTGTAGAACGATCAGGACGTAGAGCAGTAAATCTTGGAAACCTAAGAGCAAATCCAGAAGAATAAGTAGGAGAACGTTGAATCTCTTGATAAGTAACAGAAACAACAACTTTAGGTTTTATCTTAACATTTTTCCCTTTCTCTTCTGTAATATAAGGTTTAACTTTTTCAGTTAATTCATAGAAAGAAACTCCTTGATTTTCTTTTTCCTTAAACCCTGTTCCAACTTTTCCTATTTCTAAGAATTTGTCATCATCTCTGCAAGAAAGAATAAAACTAGAAATCCATCCGCTTCTTTTTCCTGTCCCATATTCCCCCCCCGTAATTACTAAATCTAAATCTCTTTCTTCTGGTTTAATTTTTACCATATTTCCAACTCTTCTTCCAGGAGAATAATCAGATTCAAGATTTTTCATCATCACTCCTTCTTGTTTATCCCTTAATGCTCGTTTGTAAAATTCTTCCGCTTTCTTTTCATCGTCAGTAATAATTTGTTTAGAACAAATTATTTTGTAAGGATGATTTTCAATTATTTTTTTAACTAATTCTGTTCTTTTCTTAAAAGGCTCATTAAGTAAAGATTTTCCTTCATACATTAAAACATCAAAAATATTTACCTCAACAGGGAGTTCTTCACTTAATTTTTTAATATCATATTTTCTTTTTATTCTTTGACTTATACTTTGAAATGCTTTGTATTCTTTTGTCTTTTTGTCATAACCAACAGCTTCTGAATCAAGAATAAATGAGTTACCTTTCACATATTTTCTTATATAATCTGCAACTTCAGGGAATTGTTCTGAAACATTTTCAAGAGTTCTGGTAAATAATAAAACTTCATCCCCTTTTTTATGAATAATTAATCTAAATCCATCATATTTGTATTCTATTGCACAAGGTTTTCCAACAGCTTCAAATCCCTTTTTAATTGTTTTAACTTTTTCAGCAAGCATTGCTTTTATCGGCTTACCCACTTCAATTTTAACATTCCCTAAATCTTTTTCTTTTCCAGATTTGGCAATATCAAAAACTTCAGCTAAATCATTTGATTTATTAATTGCATCTTGAATTTTTAATGCAGATTCTTTACTTCCATCAAAAAAAGCACTTGACATTGCTTCTCTTATTGTGCTTTCTTGAACACCAATTCTTAAATCGCCAATTAATGTTCTTGTTAAATAAAGTGCTTCAAGAGGAGAAGCAGAAGTTAATAATTCAGTTATAAGAGCAATTTTTTTGTCAACTGTTCCTTTTCCTTCTAATTCTGGAAGTTTTCTTAAATTATCTAAAACTTTTTCAGTTGTTAAAATATGGGTTTGTAAAGTTACTTGTTTTTTATGTTTAGTTAAATTTTCTGCAACTTTTCCTAAATCTCCTATTGACTTCCATTCACTTACAACTCTTTCTTTATTCATGCCTGTAGATTTTGCAATTGCTTTTATTGCAAGTTGGTCATTAATACCAATTTTTTTCATATTATACTCTGGATAAATATCTCCCATTAATAGATAGAGGATTTCTTTATCAGAATCTTGAATTTCTCTTAAAAATTTTGAAAGAATTTCTGTTTTTTCAAGTCTTTTTGTTGTCTTAGACAAAGAGTCATACAACTCTGCAAGTTTCAAATACCTCATATATTAAGAACAGAATTAAACTTTTTAAGGTTTTATTAAACTTTTAGTTTTTCCAGAGCCCGTGAAGATTACAATAAGCTCTTACATTCAAAACTTTATTTTTTACAGGGAAAAATACTTTTGGTTCTTGTTCAGGAGAAAGATATTTTCTTGAATTTCCATTTTCAGTTTGAATTTCAACCCACTCAATATAATGTTCTTCTGTCATAGGATGTTCAACACTTCCAACTGTGATTTCAACACCTTCTTCAACTTCTTTTAGAACAGGAACATGTTTTTCTTTAGCAGCATCAACAGAATTTGCTTCTTGCAAAATCATTGGTTTACCACAACAAACTAATACACCCGCCCCATCATGGACAACTTCTACAATATTACCACAGATTTCACATTTATAGATTTCTAATTTTTCTGTCATTTTTAATAATTTTCTTCTAATACTTCATAATAAGCTTGTGGATGTTTACAAGCAGGACAAATGTCAGGTGCTTCTTTTCCTTCATGCACATAACCGCAGTTTCTACATTTCCATTTCACAACTTTATCTTTTTTGAAAACTTTTTTCTCCTCTACATTTTTCAATAATCTTCTATATCTTTTTTCATGTTTTTCTTCTACTTCTGCAATTTGTTTAAATGAATCTGCAATATCTTTGAATCCTTCTTTTCTTGCAATTTTTTCAAAATTAATATACAATTCAGACCATTCTTCTTTTTCTCCATTAGCAGAAGCCAAAAGATTTTCTTTTGTTGTTCCAATTTTTCCAGCAGGATAACTAGCAGTAATTTCCAAAGCTTCTCCATCAAGTTCTTTTAAATATTGGAAAAAAATCTTTGCGTGTTCTTTTTCATTTTCAGCTGTTTCTAAAAATATTGCTGATATCTGTTCAAATCCTTCTTTCTTAGCAACACTTGCAAAATAAGTATATCTATTTCTTGCTTGACTCTCTCCAGCAAAAGCTTTCAATAAATTTTTAGCTGTTTCACTCTCTTTAAGTTGTTTCATCTTGATGAAATGAATTAGTGAGAATTTTTAATTCTCGCTTAATTTCATAATATATCAATAGGTAAATAGTTTATAAGATTTTTGCTAAGTTAATCCCCATAAACTGCTTTTATTTTTTCGTTCTCTTCAATTGTCCCTAAGCCATCTTCAATAGCCCCTAAATACAAAGAATAATAATTATTTTTACAAAAGTTTAAAACTTCTTTTCTTCCATCTTTAATTCCCTTTAATAAAAGACTTTCTAAAAAATAAGTTTCTTGATTTAATCCATTCTCTAAATCTAATCCAGTCATAAAATTAAGCAAATATTTTTACTTTTAAAGATTATGTAGTTAAGATAAAATCTACTTTAGAATTATTTGAATCTAAGTCCTCTTGACTTATGAGCAGTAGAAGTTAATCCTCTCATTGCTCTCTTCCTGTTCTTTCCATTACAAATCCAGTTTAATGTTTTATCATTCTTTATTTCTGGTCTTTGAGGGTCAATCATAATAACTTCATAAAAATAATTCATTCCGTCTTTTCCAAGTGGATAAGAATTTAAAACTTCTAAGTTAACATATTTTCTTGAAACTCTTTGTTCTGCAATACCTTTGTAATTCATCTTAAGATTCTTGTTAGTATGCATTCTTGCACTTCTTCTTCCTTTGTTAGGTCTTGGTCTCTTATGTCCCCCTCTTCTAACTCTAACTCTTACAACTATAATTCCTTGTTTATCCTTATATCCTAAAGCTCTTGCCTTGTCTAATCTTAATGGTTTATCAACTACTGTGAACACGTCACTATGACGCCATTCAATCATTCTTTTTCTCAAAGTTTCTTTGTCTGGTTTTTTCCAGGCTTCTTTGATGAAGTGATAAAATCCATTAACCATATTTTATTTAGAAAAAGTTTATTTTTAAAGGTTGGGGTTAGCATATTTAACAGAATATGAGTGAGCCTGCACAGATTTGAACTGTGGACCCCTACCGTATCAGAGTAGTGCTCTAACCTGGCTGAGCTACAGGCTCATCTTCTATACGAATCCAACAAGGACAGATTTATACATTTAGGTATTATAATCTGACTAAGCTACTAATCCGTACAATAATTTGATAAGGTTATGTTATTTAAAAGTTATCTTTACTCTAATTTAACAATTTTTTCAGTTTTTTAAACCTAGTTCTAAAATGAGTTTCCCTTCAGAAAAATTATAATTAAGTATTGGGAGATTAATTGAAATTCTTTTTGAGTAAGCTTTATTTTTTCCAATTGCTTTTATTTCAATACTATTTTCAAGTTTAAGTATAGAAATATCTTCTTTAGCTTTAACTCCAGGCATTTCAATTTCATATATCACCTTATTAGACAATCTTTTAACATTTGCTTTTGGTTCTTCTTTAGTTAATTCTAAAAATTTCTTAACTTTTTCAGAATCAAAATGAGTATTTTTTACTTTTTCTTTTGGCATTTCTTTGATTTTTTCCTGATTAACGCCATTTACTTTTATTCTTGGAGGCCCATCTCCAAAAGTAGAGATACTTATACTTAACCCATCTTTTTTAATTTTTTTTGAATTGCTATCATTAACAAACTTCTTTCCAAGTTCATTATCTAATTCTTTGCTTAAGTTATTCATCATAGAATTAATAATAGAATTAAATCCCACAGGAAGTTTTATCTCTGCTCCTGGAAAAAAATCTGTTTTTCCTAACATTCCAAAATCATCTTCATTTTCAGAATTCATTCTATTTCCACAATGGGGGCAAAAACCATATCCTTCATTAATTTTTTTACCACATCTTTTACATTTTGTCTTCTTAAACATGATTTTTTATATAAGACCCTGTTTAAATAATTTTAGGAGTGAAAATCTACAATTTTTATGAACGCCCCTATTTAATTGCTGAGACTGTGAAAAATCCACCGGGGTTACCATTCAACTTCTTGTTGGATTGCTGGAAGTGTGAGAAACCAGCAAGAGGTTACCCAATTCGTTTTAAAGTAGAGGGAAAATGTGTGAGAGAAAACCGCAGGTTGTCTTCATGCGCAGTCCGGGAATTGAACCCGGCTCAAAACCTTTTTCCTTTTCCTTTAAAGGAGAGGCTGTGAAGGAGGACCTTGGTCCTTCTCATTGGGAAGGTTTTATTCTACCAATAAACTAACCGCGCCTATAATTTGTAACACAATAATTAATTTAAATATTCTTATTTTCCACATTTTATGCAAAACATTGAAAGAAAATTATTATGGTATAAACACTCTGAAGGAAATCCTGAAGTACACAATTGGTACATGCTTGTTATAAATGAACCTCGAGAAATAAGTCTTTTAAAACAAAACTTGAAAGAGCAATTAAAACCCATAGAAGAAGAAAGATTAATCAGTGAAGGGCTAATTGAAGGACAAAGTAAAGTACATTATGAAATTTTTTGTTTAGTTACCCCTACTTGTAAATTAGATTTTTCTAAGGTGTATATGGGAAAAGTAAGAAAAGATAGAATTTTACAACCAAGAAAAAGTGAAGATGGATGGAACAGTCTTATTGAAAAAGCTTATCATGGAGAGGTTTAGTTAATTTTTTATATGTCCTTATTCTCGTTTTAATATGACTAAAAAATTTTATGTTACAACAGCAATAGACTATCCAAATGCTGAACCTCATATTGGACATGCTTATCAAAAAATATTAGCGGATGTTTTATCTAGATGGCACAAGCTTCTTGAAGAAGATGTTTGGTTTTTAACAGGAACAGATGAGCATGGAAAGAAGATTCAAGAAGCAGCTGAAAAAGCTGGGAAAAGTCCAAAGGAATTTGTTGATGAATTATCTTTAAAGTTTAAAGAAGCAGGAAAATTGCTAAATCTGGCCCCAAACAGATTTATTAGAACAACAGATAAAGATCATGAAAAATTAGTACAAGAAGCAATTAAAAAATGTGATAAAAAAGGTGATATCTACAAGGGAAACTATGAAGGATATTATTGTACAGGATGTGAAGGATATATCACAGAAAAAGAGTTAGTTAATGGACAATGCCCCTATCATCCAAACAGAGAAATTCAAGTTTTAAAAGAAGAATCTTATTTTTTCAAATTAAGTAAATATCAAAAATTCCTTTTAGACTTATATAAAAAAAATCCGGAATTTATACAACCGAAATCAAGAAGGAATGAAATAATTGCAAGAGTAAAAGAAGGACTTAATGATTTAAGCATTTCAAGGACATCTTTCAAATGGGGAATCCCTTTTCCATTAGATAAAAATCACATCGTTTATGTTTGGTTTGATGCTTTATTCAATTATATTACAGGAGCAGGAAAAAATCAAGAATATTGGCCAGCAAATGTGCATCTTTTAGGAAAAGATAATTCATGGTTTCATTGTGTTTATTGGCCTGCTTTTTTAAAATCAGCAGGTTACAAATTACCAAAAACTGTTTTTGTCCACGGGTTTTTAACATTTAATGGGCAAAAAATATCCAAATCATTAGGAAATGCAATTTCTCCAAAAATTTTAACTGAAAAATATGGGGCAGATACAATTAGATATTTTGTTTGTAGACAATTTCCTTTAGCTGAAGGAGAAGATGGAGATTTTTCAGAAAAAGCATTAATAGATAGGCATAATGGAGAATTAGTAAACAAATTAGGAAATTTAATCTCAAGAGTTTCTGCCTTAGCAGAAAATTATGGGATAGAAAAATGCGATAATTCTCTTGCTAAAAAATTTAATTTTATAAAAATAAAAAAATTAATGGAAAATTACGAATTTGACAAAGCATTAAATGAGATTTTTTCTTTTGTTGATGTTTGTAATGAATATGTTCAAAGTAAAAAACCATGGGAAACTAAAAACAAAAAAATTTTGTATGAATTATCAGATAGTATAAAATTAATTGCAATTTCCCTCTCTCCTTTTACACCTTCAACATCTGAAAAAATAGCCAAACAATTTAGCTTTGAAATTAAACTAAAAAATTTAAAAAATCCTTTAAAAGTTTCAAAAATAAAAAAAGGAGAACACTTATTCTCACCTGTAGAATACCAAACAGAAGAAATAGTAAAACAAAAAGAAACAAAAGAAAATAAACCTCAAGAAAAAATTAATAAACAACCAATTGTAAAAGAGATTATGGAAGGAATTGGAACAGCTGAATTTTCTGACTGGGAAAAAATTGATTTAAGAGTAGCTGAAATAAAAAATGTTGAAGAAATAGAAGGGGCAGATAAACTTTACAAATTAAGTTTAGATGTTGGAGAATTAGGAAAAAGAACAATTTGTGCAGGAATAAAAGAGTTTTATAAAAAAGAAGACTTGAAAGGAAAAAAAATAATTTACTTTTCTAACTTAAAATCAAGAGTTCTAAAGGGAATTGAATCACAAGGAATGCTTTTAGCAGCTTCAAATGCAAACCACAGCAAAGTTGTTTTAATCTCCCCCTTAAGCGAAATTGTTAATGGTGCTAGAATAGGATAAATTATCTATTTTTTCTAATCTTTATTCTCTGTAAAATTCTTCTAAACAATTTATCTCTATCTTTATCAGAATCATATTCAATATCAAGAAGTTTTGCTGCAATCTCTTTGTAAGCTCTTGACGCATTACATTTTGGATGCGTATGAACAACAGCGTCTTTCATACTTAATGCTTGTTGAACACTCATATCTTCAGGAATCATACCAAGAACAGGGACTTCAAGCATTTCTTTAACTGTTTCAGGAGTCATCTCAAAATTATTTTTTCTAACTCTTGTAACAATCACTCCCAAAATTGATTTTTTCATTTGTTCTGCAATTTTAATAGTTTTCAAAGCATCTGTTAAAGCGGGCATTTCAGGATTTGTAACAATAATTAATTCATCTGCAATACTAATTAAAGAAAGCGCTTCATTTCCTAATCCCGCAGAACTATCAATAATAACATAATCAGAAAGTTTTTTGAAATCTTCTTTGTAATTTTTTATTTTTTCAATTTTTATTTTTGTAAGTTCTCTTATAGATAAAGAAGAAGGCATTATTTTTATCCCGGATTCGTGTTCGTAAACTGCTTCAAAAGCATCTGCTTTTCCTGAAAGAACATGGTTTAAGTTTACAGGAACTTCAGGAGAGTTAAGATGAATTCCCACATTAGGAGTTGTTAAGTTTCCATCAATAATTAAAACATCTTTTCCAAAATGATTCATTGCTGCACCAAGATTTATAGTTGTAGTTGTTTTGCCCACCCCCCCTTTTCCGGAAGTTATTACAATTATTTTTTTCATTTTCTTAAAGTAATTCTCCTATGTTGAGAGAAATTGCTTTACCTTGCTTATAAATTTTTCGAGAAGTTCTGCATATTCTTTTAATTTTTCTAAATTGACATCAATTTCTTTTCCTCTATAAAAGATCTTAAGTGCTACATTTTTTCTAAATTCACCGATTCTTTCTGTTCTTAATTCTTTAATTTTTCTAAACATTTCATAGAGTTCAATAACTTCCAAGATCTCCTTGTCTTTTTTAAAAAGTATTTTTGCTTCATTGATCATACTTACTGGATTAGTTGGGATTGAAGAAATCTTTTTTTTCTTTTTGGCGTATTCAAACATTTTTTCTAAACTAGTTTCAATCATTTTTTTCCATCTTAAAATCAGATTCATAATTACATCACACGTCTTTGTATATTTCAAACTGACATAAAGTAGATGGTCAGCACTTATTTTTTCTTGAATTATTTCTTCCATATCTTCCACGTAAAACCCCTCTTAGAAGTGTAATTTATAAAAGTGAGTAAGTATTTATATCTTTCTGGAAAGGAGTAACAAATTTTTAACTTAACTCAAGAATTGCTTCTGCTAAGTCGCCTGTTTTTTCTAATGCATTTTCTGCATCTTTTTTAGAACATCCTGTCTTTTCCACAATAGTTTTAATGTCTTCTTCAGAAAATTTTTCTGCTTCTTGTTCCGAAACATCACCGGATATTTGAAAAGACTCTTGACCTTGCATCTTTATCTTTATTACAGAAGGATTTTCAATAATAATCTTATTTCCATCTTCTTTTTCTATAATAACCCTTGAAGAAGGAATATCAACCTGATTTATTCCCATCTGTTTCATAACCGCCTGCATTTGTTTGGGATTAATTCCTGGAATCATTTTATTTAACAAAAAGTTGAAGTGCAATCCTAAAAATAACAAGAGAAATAACAAAAGCCACAACATGTGTTGGTTTTAAATTGAATTTACTATCATATTCTTCTTTGAATTTTACTAACCCACCAAATCCAGAAGGAACATTTACTCCGCTATCTGCCATAAATTAATGATAACGATAAGGTATTTAAAAGTTTCTTGATATACTAAATGATGGTTGAAGAAACAAATCCTTACAAAGAAATTGAAGAAAAATGTAAAAACTTATGGGAAAAAGAAGGAATATACAAATTTAATTCAAAAAGCAGAAAAAAGATTTATGCAGTAGATACTCCTCCCCCAACAGTATCCGGGAGAATGCATATAGGACATGCTTGTTCATACAGTCAACAAGACTTTATTATTAGATTTATGAGAATGAGAGGTTACGAAATATTCTATCCTTTTGGAACAGATAATAATGGATTAGCAACAGAAAGGCTTGTAGAAAAAAGTAAAGGAATAAAATCAAAAGATTTCCAAAGATATGATTTTATTAAAATATGTATGGACTTTTTGAAAGATGAAATTCCCAAGTTTACACAAGATTGGAAAGATATAGGGGTAAGCTGTGATTGGAATATGACTTATTCAACAATTGACGATAATTCTAGAAAAATTTCTCAATGGTCTTTTTTAGACTTATACAAAAAAGGAAGAATTTACAGAAAAGATGCGCCTGCAATGTGGTGTCCTGAATGTAGAACAGGAGTTGCTCAAGTTGAAGTACAAGACAAAGAAATTGATTCTTTCTTTAATGATATTTTATTTGAATGCGGAAAAGAAAAAATAAAAATAGCAACAACACGTCCAGAACTTCTTCCAGCTTGTGTAGCTGTTTTTTATCATCCTGAAGATGAAAGGTACCAAAAATACAAAGGCAAAAAAGCAAAAGTTCCATTATTTAATTTTGAAGTTCCTATTTTAGAAGATAAAAGAGTAGATAGAAAAAAAGGCACAGGTATTGTGATGTGTTGTACTTTTGGAGATCAAACCGATATGGAATGGCAAAAGGCATATAATCTCCCAATAAAAATGGCTATAACTTCTGATGGAAAAATGACTGAAATTGCAGGAAAATATGAGGGACTATCATTAAAAGAATGTAGAAAAGAAGTAATTCAAGATATGAAAGAAAAAGAGCTTTTAGTAAATCAAACTCCAATAAAACATTTTGTAAATGTGCATGAAAGATGTGGAACCCCTATTGAATTTGTAAAAAGTAAACAATGGTTTGTAAAATATTTAGACTTAAAAGAGGATTTATTAAAATGGGGTAGAGAACTTAATTGGTATCCTGATTTTATGAGACATAGATATGAAAATTGGGTCAATGGTTTACAATGGGATTGGCTTATTTCTAATCAAAGATATTTTGGGATTCCTTTTCCAGTTTGGTATTGTGAAAAATGTGGTGAACCAATAATTGCAGAAGAAAAACAACTTCCTATTGATCCTTTAAAAGACAAGCCTTTAATTAAAACTTGCACAAAATGTAATTCAAAAAATTTTATTCCTGAAAAAGATGTTCTCAACACCTGGTTTACTTCTTCAATGTCTCCAATACTTGCAACAGCTTCTATAAAAGATGAATCAATAAAGAAAAAACTTTTCCCAATGGCTCTTCGCCCTCAAGCTCACGATATTATTTCTTTTTGGTTATTTAATACACTATTAAAATCAAGACTTCATTTTAAAAAAAATCCCTGGAAAGATACTGTTATCTCTGGATTTGTAACATTAAAAGGAGAAAAAATGTCAAAAAGCCAAGGAAACACAGTTTCTCCTCAAGAAGTTATGACAAAATATGGTTCTGATGCAATTAGATATTGGGCAGCATCTTCAAAATTAGGAGAAGATTTTGATTATCAAGAAAAAGATATTATTACAGGGAAAAAACTAGTCAACAAGATGATAAATGCTACTAAATTTGTGTTTATGAATTTAAATGATTACAAATTTACTAAACCGAAAAAATTACAAGAAACAGATAAATTATTTTTAGAAAGATTAAACTTACTTGTTAAGAATGTAACAGAAAATTTTGAAAAATATGAATACTCTAAGGTTAAGAATGAATTAGATAACTTTTTTTGGAGTGATTTTTGTGATAATTATCTAGAAATTGTTAAAAAAAGAGTTTATCAAGGAACAGGAGATATAAAGATCTCTGCACAATACACTTTATACAAATCACTCTTGATTTTAATAAAATTATTCGCTCCTTTCATGCCTTTTGTTACAGAAGAAATGTATCAAAACTATTTTAAAAAACAAGAAAAAGGAAAAAGCATACACATATCAGAATGGCCAAAATATGAAAAAATTGAAAAGAAAACAAAAGAAGATGAATGGAATAATCTATTAGAAGTAATAAAAAATATACGTCAGGAAAAATCAAATGCTAAAAAACCAATGAATTCAGAAATAATTTTAACATTAAATAAAAAACATTTTAAAGAATTAAAAGAATTTTTAGAAGATTTAAAAAGTGTTGCAAATGCTAAAGAAATTAAAGAAAGTTCTAACTTTAAAGTAGACTTTATATAGCGGAAAATTAATTTTATTTTATTACCATGACAATTATAACAAAAGATGAACTTGCAGAACAACTTGAACAGTTAGAAAACCTAAAAGGAAAACACACTGAATTTATTTCTGTTTATGTTCCTGCAGATTCTGATGTAAATGCAACTCAAAGGCAATTAGAAGCAGAAAAATCCACTGCAAAAAATATTAAATCAACAACAACAAGAAATAATGTTAATGATGCTCTTGATAAAATTATAAGACATCTTAAGACACTCAGAAAAACTCCAGAAAATGGGCTTGCTTTATTTGCAGGGAATATCTCCCAAGTAGAGGGACAAACAGATTTACAAATGTGGATTATTGAACCATTACAACCATTAAAAATAAAATTATACAGGTGTGATAAGGATTTTGTTCTTGAACCTCTTAAAATAATGCTAGAAATTTCAGAAGTTTTCGGTTTATTAGTTATGGATAGAAAAGAAGCAACTATTGGATTACTAGAAGGAAAAAGAATTGAAGTTATACAGAAAATGACTTCAGGTATTCCAAGTAAGATTAGAGCTGGTGGGCAGTCAAGTCAAAGATTCCATAGAATAACAGAAGGATTAACAAGAGATTTTTATAAAAGAATAGCTGAAGAAGCAAAAAAGAATTTTTATGATGTTACAAAATTAAAAGGAATAATTGTTGGCGGTCCTATTCCCACAAAAGATGAATTCCTTGATGGAGAATATCTAGTTACACAACTACAAGGAAAAGTTCTTGGGAGAGTAGATATTGGCGGAAGCGATGAATCAGGATTAAGAGAACTTGTGGAAAAAGCTCGTCCATTATTAGAAGGGCAGGAAATTGTTCATGAACAAAAGATTTTAGAAAAATTCTTTCAAACATTAGGAGAGAAACCAGATCTTGCCTATTACAAAGAGGCAGATATAAGAAAAGCACTTGAATACGGGGCAGTAGATTTACTAATTATTTCCAGAACAATTGACAAAAGATTAACAAAAGAATTAATGGGGCTTGCAGCAGTTATAGATTCAAAAGTGGAAATTGTTTCTACAGAAACAACAGAAGGAGAACAGTTTAATAATCTTTCAGGAATTGGAGCAATCTTAAGATTTAAAATTCAATAACCTTTAAAATATTCAGTTTTCTCTTATAATAATGTCTTCAAGCAAAACAATAGAGGAGATAGATGAAGCAAGAGAAAAAGAGGATTTAAAAAAATTAGAAGCTGTTTTTTTTGTTAGTGCAAGATTTTTGAACATGCAACAATTAATTTCTCTTACTGACTTAAATCCAATAATTCTTCAAGAACTAATTGATAAACTTCAAGAAAAATATGACAAACAAGATTCAGCAGTAGAAGTTATTGAAAAAAATAAAATGTGGAAAATGGATGTTCGTCCACAGTATTATAATATTATTAACAAACTCGCAGGAGGGAAATCAGAATTTACAAAAGCAGAACAAGAAACATTAGGGATAATTGCTTTCAAACAACCAATAAAACAATCAGTTATAATAAAAATAAGGGGTAACAAAGCTTATGACCATATTCAAAAATTTGTTGGAACAGGGCTTATTAAAAAGAAAAAAACAGGGCACACACATGAATTAACTCTTTCAGAAGATTTCTATGATTATTTCACATTCCAAGGAGAGAATTCACCACAAGAATCTTTAAAAATATCCAGCTCTGAAGAGTAAAATGGAACTTTTACCAACAATATATCTTGCATATATGTTCGCATCAATCTATCTTCTAGCCCTATCTCTATTATTATATCTAAACAATAAAAAACATCTTTATGAGTATCCTCCTTTAAAAAAGAAATTTAGTATTTCCTTTGTTGTTCCTGCTTATAATGAAGGAAAAACAATAAAAGATACAATAAATCATATTTTTGCAATTGATTACCCTAATATTAAAGAAGTAATTATTGTAAATGATTGTTCTACAGATAATACTCAGAAAATAGTGGAATCTTTACAAAAGAAATATTCTAAACTTATTTTAATTAATAATGAAAAAAATTTAGGAAATGCAGCTGGTTCAAAGAATGTTGGATTCAAATATGCTTCAGGAGAATTAATTGCATTTGTAGATGCAGATAGTTATCCTTCAAAAGACTGTTTACAAAAAATGGTTGGTTATTTTGAAGATAAAGACATGGGAGCAGTTACCTGTTCTATACTGGTAAGGAATACAGAAAAATTCTTTGGTAAAATTCAAGCCATAGAATATAAAGTAGTGGCATTCACAAGAAAACTTTTAGGGTATGTTGAAGGAATTTATGTTACTCCTGGCCCACTTGCTTTATACAGAAGAAAAGCATTAGATGAAGTAAAAGGATTTGATGAAACCAACTTAACAGAAGACATTGAAATTACTTGGAATTTAATAGCTAAAGGATGGAAAAGAGAAATGCCTTTAACAACAGAAGTATCAACAACTGCTCCTGAAAAATTATTAGATTGGTATAAACAAAGAAGAAGATGGTCAACAGGAGGAATGCAATGTATGGTTAAGTATAGAAAAGAATTTTTAAAAAAAGGTATACTTGGAACTTTTGTTGTTCCTTTTTTTATAGTTCAATTTTTCTTGGGTATAATAGGGGTTGCTATATTTTTGTACCTATTAATAAGAAATGGAATTGCTAATTATATTCTTGTAAAATATTCTATTCCAGCAAATGTACCTCTTTTAACTATAGATGATTTATTTGTTAGTCAAAGTTTCTTAAATTATTTAGGACTAACTTTATTTGTATTAGGATTCTTGTTCACTATTTTTACTCTCTCAATGATAAAAGAAAGCCATTTGAAAAAAGTAAAATTTATCTATATAATATTTTACTCCCTAATCTACCTTACTGCTTATCCATTTATTGCTATTAGTGGAGTATATAATTATTTTAAAAGGCCAGACAGGTGGTAAAAATATGATAAAGAATCAAAAATACATTTTCTTATATGCCTTATTTGCAACTTTGATAATCTTTAATGTAGGTATATTTATGGGTTATATGCTTGAAAATTCAAGAGTTAATAAAATTAATAATTTATACCTTAATGCAGAAATTGGAATTCTAGATCAGTTAGTACAAAAAGATGCTCAAGGAATTTTAAACCCTTCTTGTGAATTACTCTTTGAAGAAAATATAAAATTTGGAAATAGAATTTATGAAGAAGCACTTACAATTCAGGAATATGAAGAAGCAAACCAAATGAATGAAGATATTGAATACCAACATAAGAGATTTGACTTACTTCGTGCTATGTTCTTTATAAATAGTATAAAAATTAAAGAATCTTGTAATTTAGATTACCACATTGTGACTTATTTATACAAATATAATAATCCCACTTTGGAACAAGGATCAAAACAAAAGTTTTTCTCAGGATTATTAAGACAAGTAAAGGAGAAGTATGGTGATAGTGTAATATTAATACCAATGGCTGGAGATAATGATATACCTTCAATAAATTTAATTTTAGAAACTTATAAAATTAAAGAACTTCCCATAATTCTTATTGATGAAGACACCACATTAACAGAAGTAAATACTAAGGAAGATATAGAAAAATACTTAGATTAGTAGTTATATCTCACCACAGAAATATTAAAAAACAGGAGTTATGTGATTTTAAAATGGAAGAATGTTATAAATGCGGTGCTTCAGGAAATAATGTCAAATTATACTCTGCAATTTCCGGTAGGGGCGTAGTTAAAATTTGTGGAGATTGTAATTCTTTAGAAAAACTTCCTATCATAAAACAACCAACAGATGAACAAATTCTAGCTTCAAAAAATCCAAGACAAGCTTCAGTTTCAGAAAGATTAAACAATATGAGTAATAGGGGGAGATTTATGGGTCAAGAACCAAGTTTAAGATCCCTTGTAGATAAAAAATTTCAGGCTAATACTGTTCAAATTCCTTTGGATATAATCCCTAATTTTCATTGGACAATTCAGAGAATAAGAAGATCAAGAAAGATTTCAAGAGAGGAATTTGCTAAGGGAATCGGAGAACCAGAATCAACAGTTAGAATGATTGAACAAGGTTTACTTCCTGAAGAAAATTATAAGATAATTAACAAAATTGAGGGGTTCTTAAAAATAAATTTAAGAAAAGAAGGCTCTGAAGATACAACAAAAAGATATGTTTTAGATAGCTCTCTTACAGAAAAACCAGCATTTATTACACCTGCTCCAAGAAAAAAGTTAGGTTTTGATAAAGAAACAATAAAGAGTTTTAAAATAGCAGATTTAAAGCAAATGAAGAAAAATGAAGATAAAGACGAAGCAGTAGTTTGGAAAGAAGAATATAGTCAAGACGATGAACAATTCCTCGACAAACAAGAAAATTCTGAAGAAGATGTTGAATAAAAGCCAATCACAACTTTTATAAATGTAGATTAAGATTTCTTTCTATGGAATTAACTGTACTTAAAAACAGCAAAGAAGAAATTGAACTTGAGCTTGATAGTTTAACAATTTCTGAGATTTTAAGGGTTTATTTAAACAAAGATGAAGACGTAATATTCGCTGCTTGGAAAAGAGAACATCCAACAAAAAAGCCAATACTTTTAGTTAAAACAAAAGGTAAAACAGCTAAAAAAGCAGTCGAAGACGCTGTTTCTCAAATAACAAAGGATTTAGATGTTATTGAATCTGATTTCAAAAAATTAAAGTAAATTTAAAAAATGGTAAAAAAAGAGGGAAAAATGTCTGAAAGAGGAGAAGCTTGGTTTAGAATTATAGTTTGTATTGTAAGTGGAACAGTATTATGTGCTTGGAGTTATTTGATTGGAGTTCTTATGGTAATCAATTTTTTTATAACAATATTCAAAAATAAAAGAAACAAAGAAATTGCAGAATTTTGTGAATATTGGAATACAGAATCCTACAAATGTATGAGATACATGACTTTTGTTTCAAATCAAAGACCTTTCCCTTTTTCAAGTCTTGGAAAGATGAGTAAATTTACGTAAAAAATATTAAAATTTTTATTTTTTAGAAGCTTTTTCTTTTAATTTATTCAAGGTCATGTCTGCTCCATCAAAATCCTTTTTATTAGTATTATAATCTAAACTTCTTACCAAAGTTTTTTTAAGTCTGTTAAATGAAAATTCAGAACCATTAATTCTAATTCTATCAACTAATCCATCCCCATTTAAATCTTGTGCCAAAGTAGACTCTTGATATTTATGTCCCAACCCATTATAAATTTTAAATTCTTGAGAGTTATCGGCATATTTAACATATTCTGTATGCCCAAATAATCCTTTTATAGAAGAAACACTTGAATAGGAAGGAGTTTTTATTGTTTTATTATTACATAAAAAATTAATATCAATAGGGGTGCTTAATACCAAAGCTATTCCTATCCCAAATAAGCCATTCTTTATTCCATTGATTATTTTAGTTTTTTTCATAAAATCAAATATATGTCCTTCTTTTTAAAACTTACCCTCATATTAATTCTAAAGTAGTTACAACAAAGAGGTTTAGTAAAGCAAGAATTTACAATAATCCTTATTAATTAAAAATTACCCCCTTATTTATGGATTTTAAGAAAATTGAAAAGATATCTACAGGAAGTTATGACTTGAATACATGGCTTTATGGGGGATATGAAAAAGGAATTATAACAATGATTGCAGGTCCTCCTGGATCAGGAAAAACAAATATGGCTGTTCTTGCAGCATGTAGTCAAGCAAAAAAAGGAAATAAAGTTTTATTCATTGATACAGAAGGAGGATTCTCAACAGATAGGGTAAAACAAATTGTTGGTGAGAATTTTGAAGAGGTTTTAAAAAATATTTTACTTCTTGAACCAAGAAGTTTTGATGAACAAAAGAAATTCTTTGTTAATTTAAATGAAAAGTTAAAACAAGAACAAATAAGTTTAATTGTTGTTGATGGGGTAGCAATGCTTTATAGATTAGAATTAGGTGATGCAAGGATAAAAGAGGGCGAGCGATTTCGCGAGACAGGGAATAAAGAAGATAACGAACGGGGTCGGGAGGTAGATGAAAATGTTAAAAACATAAATATAGAAGTAGCAAAGCAAATGAAATTATTTGCAGAAATTTCAAAAAACCAAAATCTCCCAATTATTATAACAAATCAAGTTTATGCAGGATTTCAATCAGAAGAAGATTGGAAAAATGGTCTTGAAAGAGAAGTAAATATTGTTGGAGGAGATTTATTCCAATATTGGAGTAAGTGTATTATACAATTAAAAAATGAACATGGAAAAAGAAAAGCAATTCTTATTAAACACAGAAGTTTACCTGAAAAAGAGCTTAACTTTGAAATTAAGAATGAAGGAATTGTTAAAAAAAGGTGGATATAATGGACAACATCAAGTTTGAAATTATAAAAAAGATAAGTGAACATAGTTTCAAATATAAAGATATAAGAAATATTTCTAAATTAGATAGCAACTCTCCACCAAGTGTCTTTATAGGAAGCAAGTTAAAATATCCTTTAGTAAATGTTGGAATTCTCAGCCCTTTAGAAAAAGAAGACAATGCTTGGGTTTATGATGATGCAAAATATTGGGCAGAAAATAATTTTCAAATAGATGACGTCTTAAAATTAAGAAATAATCTTCTAAATTCAAGATTTCAATCAACTGTTCATGATTCAAAAACAAATAAAAATTTTATTCAAATGGCCCAAGAGATAGCAATTGCTTCTCAACCAGTTGATTTAGAAATAGAATTAAAAAATAAAGTTGATATAAGAAGGAATAAGGACAGAGTTCTTACACCTCATGGTATGAATGCTTCTTTGAAAAAAGCAAAAATAACAAGTAATGTGAAGGTTCCAAGGCAAGTTGACAAGGTTATGAATGATGAAATTAAAGCAACAGAAGGAATTGAAAATTTGTATAAATTTGGCTTCAACGAATACACCTTATCTAAAATTCTCAGTGTTGGTGTTTTAGGATTAAAGAAAAATAAAAAATTAGTTCCAACAAGATGGAGTATTACTGCAACAGATGATACTTTAGGAAAAATTTTACTCAAAAAAGTTAGAAATTATCAGCAAATAGAAAATTGTGATTTATTTTACGGAGAATTTTTAGGAAATCAATATATAATAATGTTATTCCCTGGAATTTGGACTTATGAATTATTTGAATTATATTTCCCTAATTCTTCTTGGAATCCGTCTTCAGAAATAAAAGCATCAACAGATTATGAAGATTATCATGGAAGAAAAGAATATGCCTCTGCAACAGCAGGAGGTTATTATGCCTCTAGACTTCCAATTATAGAATACTTGAATTCAATTAAAAGACAAGCATCTGTTCTTGTAATAAGAATAGAAACACCTTCTTATTGGGCAGGATTAGGTGTTTGGGTTGTAAGAGAGAGTGTAAAGAAAGCGTTAAATAAAAAAATAAGTTTCAGTGATGAGAAAGAATTCAAAGAAAGTGCATTGAAGATAGGGAAAATAAAATATAATTTTGATTACTCTCAAATATTAGAAAGAAGTAAACTTCTAAAAGAAAAAAAAGAACAAAAGTTATTAAAAGATTTCTTTTAATTTAAAAAAGAAACAGCGACGAGAAATAAAAATAATATGGGAATTTTTTAAATTCCCCCTATGTTTTAAAAATAAAATAAAGAACGTTAAAAGCTAGGTAAAAACTTCACCTTACTTTTTTTTCTTTTTCTTTGCTGGCATATCTAACACACCTCCTTCATTAAAGAAAATAATGTTAAGAAGTATTTAAAGTTATTCTTTTTTTTCAAAAATTTAAAGAATTTTTGCTAAAATAAAAAATAATTATGGGAATTTAAAAAATTCCCTATGTTTTAAAAATAAAATAAAAAATTTTAAAGATTAAGTAATATGTTCACCTTACTTTTTCTTTTTTTTCTTTACTGCTTTCTTTTTTGCTGGCATATCTAACACACCTCCTTCATTAAAGAAAATAATGTTAAGAAGTATTTAAAGTTATTCTTTTTTTTTGAAATTTTAGGAAAAATATGTTTTTTTAATAAAAAATTCCCGTCGACAAAATAAAAATTAAATATTTTCAGAATTTTCTTCTTCTTTTTTTATTTTTTCGCGATATTCTTCTAATCTTTTTTTATTAGATTCGCAATCCGAATTAAAACAAAATATCCAAGGCTTCTTTCCTTTTCTTAAACTCATTAGCATTGGAAAACCACAATGTTCACAAATTTTATCTGTTTTTTTAATTAAACCATTTGGGGGAAGAGAATATGTTTTTTTACATTCGGGATAAGCATTACAAGCAATAAATGACCTTCTTGTCTTCCTAGAATAAGTAATTGCTAAATTTCCTTTTTTACAAACAGGACAAACATTAAGCTTATTATTTTCTTTTTCTTGAACCCAAGACAGACTCTCAGCAGCAATTAGTTCTGTTCCAATGCTTTTTTTGTTCTTTTCAAAGTCTTTTGAAATCCTTGTTATTGTTTCTTTAGCCTCTTCTATAACCTTTTTTTCTTTCACAGTAAAATCTTTTGTAGATTCAATAATGGAATCAATTTCTTTTTCAAAATTTCTTGTAAGTTCTTCATCAATTATAACAGAAGAATATTTTTCAAGAGTATTTATTAGGGAAATCCCCAAGGGGGTTGCTTCAATACTCTTTTCTTTAACATATCCTCTGTCATAAAGAGTTTCTACAATAGCAGCTCTTGTTGCTTTTGTTCCTAAGTTTCTTTTTTCAAGTTCAGACACAATTGAAGCAGGAGAATATCTTTTTGGAGGTTGAGTTTCTTTTTCTTCTGTTCTAGAATCAATTATCTTAACTTCCCCATTCATATCAGGAAGTTCAATTTCTTTTATTTTGTAAGGATAAATATCAAGCCAAGCTTTTTTTCTAACTTCAGCTCCTTTAGTTGCAAAAGTCAAGTTATTATGTTTAGCAGTAATTGTTTTATTATCAATTATTGCATTATCGCAGAATAAAGATAAGAATCTTCTAACAATCAAATTGTAAATCTTTTCTTCATCTTCATTCATTTGTTGTAATTCTCCTGTTGGATAAATAGAAGGATGAGCAGAATCTGTTTTTTCCCCTTCAATTGGTTTAGATTTGGTTATTAATTTTTCAACTTTGTATTGTTTAGATAATTTTTCCAAAATTTCTTTATAATTAATTGAATCAGGAAGTTTTTGACTAGAAGTTCTTGGATAAGAGATAAGTCCTGCCAAATATAATGATTGAGCAACTTGTAAGGTTCTTGCAGGAGTCATTCCATGAAGTCTATATGCTTCCATTTGTAAAGAAGTTAAGTTAAAAGGAGGATTTGGTGGAAGAGATTCTTCTCTTTTTGTTGTTTCTGCTATTGCAATTTTTCCAACAATGCCTTCAAATTGTTTTAATTCTTTTTTATCAAATATATCTTTAACATATTTTAGTTCAATTTCATGAGAATTTTTAACCTTAATAAAAACTTGCCAATATTTTTCAGATTTAAACTCTTGAATTTTCTTTTCTCTTTCAACAATTAAATTCAAAGCAGGACCCTGAACTCTTCCTATTGACATTATTTTAAATCTCCCTGTTTCTTTTATAGAACTCATTAAAGCTCTTGAAAGATTAATCCCATAAAACCAATCTAAGTAATGTCTTGTTTCTCCTGCAATTGCTTGTCCCCAATTAATACTCGTGCTTTTTGTATCATAAGCCACATTTAATTCTGGTTTTGTTAATGTAGAATATTTCATTCTATTTGCATCTTTTTGATTACAAATAAATCTCATAACATTCATACCAATAACTTCTCCTTCAATATCATAATCTGTAGCGATTGTTATTATCCCCGCATCTTTTGCTAAACTTAAAAGAGTATCATAATATTTTTTTGTAAAATCTGCTTTCTTTGCAAGATAATTTGGAACCCAAGAAATGTCAAAAACAGGAAAATTGCTTCCTTTTTCCATTTGCGTTAAAGTAAACAGATGTCCAACAGCACACGCAACAACAATTTTTTTTCCTTGTCTATTAACTTCATAATAAGGTATACCATGCAAACTTTCTTTTTTCACACTTCCCAACGCATCTGCAATTTTCATTGCTGCTTGAGGTTTTTCAGTAATAACTAACTCATATCCTCCTTTTTTTAAAGTGATATTAGGTGTTTGATATTTTTCTATAGCAGCAGCAATTGTTTTTCTTTTAACAAATTTTTTACTTGATTTGCTTATTTTACTTGAATAGGTTTTTTTCTTAAATTTAGAAGTAGTTCTTTTAATTGTTCTTCCTGGCTTTGTTATAGTAGTAATCTCAACTTCCAAAGGTTTGTGTTCTTTTTCAACAGCATATCTAACATCCCTTTCAGTTACAGGAAAATAATTCTCAGCTAATACTTGTTCTTTTGATTTTGTTGCCTTTTTCCTCATCATTAAGCATATCCTAACAAGTATTTATAGGTTTTTCGATTAAAGCATACAAATTTTTAAAAGTAATAATATGACATTACTAAGATGATTGATAATTCCATTATTAAGGGGAGAATAGATTCTAAAGTAGAATATTACTATTTATTTGAAAGAGGTTTTTTTGGAAATAAACCATTAACATGGAATTCATTAGATGAATGTATTGAAAGTGGTTGGAATGGGGGTATTTGTATAAGGGGAAGAAAAGGAATTTTTAGAAGTTTAACAAGGTTTGACTTATCTAAAATACAAGCTAAAAAATACATTCTTGAATTAGAAAAGAAAGGCATACCAGAAAAAGACTTAACTTTTAATCAATCCCTACCAAATGAAGAATTATTAATACAGGGAGAAATAATGAAAAGTGAAAATTATTATGACTTAACTTACACGACAATAAAAGAACCTATGAATTATGCTTTTGCAAAGGAAATGTTAACAGCAAAAGGAATTAAAGCATTATTTTTGTTAAAACAAAATTTATTTCCTTCAAGTTATACTGATTTACAAACCCTTTTTGATATTTTTCCTGATTCAATTATAGAATTTGGAAGTTATAATATTCCATTAGGGATTCTACCCAACAGAAACACATTAATTTGGGAAGTTAGAAATTATTAATTAAATTTCAAAGATTTTTTCTTTATTACCTAAACAAAAATTATGGGGGATAATGAAAAAATCAAATTTCAAAAATCTTTTCTTTTCTTGAAACATTAATTACTTTGGTTTTCCCCATATATTCTTCCATCCCAGATGCCTCATGTATATGTGCCGTAATTAAAAAATTAGGTTGAAATTCTTTTATTGCTTTTTTAACACCTTTACTTCCTTCAAATCCTGAAAATTCTGCTTTACTTCCCTGGGGATGCATATGTGTTACCATTATTTTTTTAGGAGAATCTTTAATCCATTCATGTCCTTTTTTTAATAAATTAAAAATTTCAGAATCTTTTATTGTGTTAATTCCAACATCAGCTGAACCTGCTCCAAAAATACCTAAATTATCTTTCTTAAATGAATAACCATGAATATTTTTTGTATTAGGATACATCTCTGAAAGAAAATCAATTGTAGCAACAGATTCATGATTTCCAGGTATTAGAAGCACTTGTTTCTTTGCTTTCACAAAAGGGCCTATTAAATTTTTTATTGAATTTTCAAAGAAAGTTATATCTCCTGCAAGTATTACTAAATCAACATTTTCTTTTACTGCTTTTTCAGCAAGTCGTTTAACTAAACCAGTATCACCATGAATATCTCCTATAGCCAAGATTTTTGTTTTTTTCTCCATATTAAAGAAGAGTATTTTCAATTAATAAACATTATTAGCTATAGTTTTTGAGGATTATTTTCAAATATAGCTTTACTCCAAAAGGTTTAAAAGTGCACTACTATCTGAATATATACATTCAAACATACTCGTTAAGGAAAACCTTAATGAATTTGAATAACTAAATAAAAAATGAAAGACAATTACACTATAATGTGGAAATTTCTAATTCCTTCAAATTCCTAAAGAAAAAATGGAAGAATTAAATAAAACAAAAGACAATTTTGACATCTTTTTTCGAAGAAAGCCAGCTTTAATGCTAGTATCTTTGAAGAAAAATACCAGAATTAGGTACGGTAGTGTTTTGGCTAAAGAAGTTGATTGTACATACAGCCATGCAGTAAAGATTTTGCAAACATTAGAAGACCTTAAGTTAGTTTCTTTCGAAAAAAAGGGGCGTATAAAAGTGATACAACTAACTAAGAAAGGTAAATTTGTTGCAGACGCAATAGAAAATATACAACAACTTGTAAAGTAGTTCTTATACTAACGCCCTAAGCATTGAAATAGAATATTGAGAAATAGGTTTAACTGACTTTCCTTCCAATTCGTTCAGAAAAACCACATTTTCCACACTTAAGTAGAATAAGATTATCTTCATCTGAATAAAATATTCCTAAATCTAAAATTTGAGCAAATCCATAACCGCATTTCTTACAAATATTAGGATAATTGGCAAAATTATTTTTATCATCTCCAACACCTTCTCCTTTTTCTTTTTGTTTTTCTATTTTTTCATTAGAAGACACTTCTTTTACATCTTCTGTTTTGATTAATTCAAATTCATTGCAACTATCACAAAAAGAATAAGCATTAACATCATTGATTTTCTGAATTCTCAATATTCTTCCACACTTCTTACAAAAGTTAAGGGACATAATATGAAATAGGGAATATGAATGACCCCGAGGTTGAAATAAGAAATTTCTCACTCAGTGTCTTTATGACCCCGAGGGGATTTGAACCCCCGACACCCAGATTAAGAGTCTGGTGCTCTAACCAGGCTGAGCTACGGAGTCGTTATAATGTAACTGCCTAAAATAAGTTAGAAAAAAGAGATTAAAAAAGTTATCTATATTCTCTGCTCAAACATCATTAATTAAATGTTAACTATATTTGTTAATTAACGATACTCTCGCCAGGTATGTTCACACTTAGTACACTTGAAGAATTTGGTTTCTGCTTCATCTCCTGCACGTGTTTGGCTCGTCCAAAAGTAAGCTTTATCATTTCCGCACTTCTTACACTTCTCTACAATTATAGGGAAAGTTTCCATATCTTTCTTAACAACTTCCAATTCTCCTTTCTTATCTTCTATCTTCTCTGAAGAGCAAAGTTTAACTTTTCCTTTAGAAACATAACTACATCTTGGACATCCGTCTTTCTTTTTCTTTTGCACTAATACAGAACCACATTTTGGACAGAATTCCATGTTATAGTAAACCTCTATCTCTAACCTTAATCTACACTGTTTAAAAACTTTTTTATAACACTCATAACTTCCCCTGCATTAACTTTTCCTTTCTTTTCTTTCATAATCAAACCCATATAAGCATTTTCACTTAATCCTGGCTTTTCTTTTATTAGATTTAATATTTCCTCTTCAAGATTTTCATTTCCTTTGTTGTCTTTTTTGTTTAAATCTTCTAATTTCTTCCCTTCAGCAATTTCCCCCATCACAGATTTAATTAAAGATTTGTCAATACTTCCCTTCTTAAGTTCAAATAATATTTTTTCTAAAACATCTATATCAAGAATGAGTTCAATTTCATCAATTTCTTTCTTTAATTTAGTAGCTAATTCATTTCTCCAGATAGTTAACATCTTAGCAACTAACTGTGGATCTTGAGAATAAGTTTTTAATAAGAATTCAAAGTCATCAAGATAACCTTCAAGTATAAGTTTTATCAATTCATCTGAAAGTCCTTCTTTCTTCAAATCTTTTTCAATGTCTTCTTTTAATTTTGGAAGATTTTTCTTTACTTCATTAATTAAATCATGAGAAATTTTAAGCAAAGGTAAGTCTGTTTCAGGATACATTCTATCTGCACCAGGCATAGGACGAAGAAATTCAGTTGTTCCATCAGGCAAAGCATTTCTAACTTCTGATTGAACTTCTTCTTTCTTTTCTATCTTTGAAATTTGTCTTTGAATTTCTTTATCAATAGTTTCAACCATCATAGAAGGATCTTGAAATCCTTTAATCTCTACTCTGCTTCCATGCTTAATTGAAACATTTACATCTTGTCTTATTGTTCCTAATCCTCTTTTAATTTTACAGCTTCTCAAAATCTTCCCAATGTATAATGCAACTTCTTTAACATGTTCAGGGTCATGCATATCAGGAGAAGTAGCAATCTCAACTAAAGGAATTCCTAATCTATCTAATCTGTATGTATTTTCATTTTCTTTTTTTTCTACTGTTCTTGCAGAATCTTCTTCAAGACAAATACTTTGAATTCCAACTCTTCCTGATTTAGTTACAATCCAACCATCATGAGCAATTAAAACAGTTCTCTGAAAACCAGAAGTATTACTTCCATCAATTACTGTCTTTCTCATAATTTGTGTAATTGGAAAAATTCTTGCATTTAAGAAAACAGCAATCTGTAAAGCAATTTTCAAAGCATCTTGGTTTATTTCATAAGGAGGGATTTCATCTAATTCAACTAAACAAGTTGTGTCATATCCTTGATAAACAAATTCTTTTTCTTTTCCAGCTTCATGTTTTACAGCAGCATCAATCTCTCCACTTTCTCCTGCTACGGCATGCAATCTTCTTTTGATTATAAAATCAGGACTATCTTGTCTTAAAACAGATGGACAATTACAAAATAATTTTTTAGTATCAAGTTGTTGATGAATCTCTAATCCAGACTTAAATCCCAGTTTTTCATAATCAATTTTCCCAATTTTATCAGATTCCATATAATTAACTAATGAAAAAAGAGTTTATTAAATTTTAGAAAAAATTATTTGCAACTATTTAAAGGGATATTTAAATCTGCTAAAATTTCATCTAACCCATTGTTAATTTTACTTGCACAATAATCATAAAATCCTCTTTGTCCTTCAACATTTTTTTTATCATAAGCTGGAAGAGTTTTGCAGAATAATTTATGATAATATTTACCTTCCCCTGAAGGAATTATTACAGGAGGAAAATTATTTTCATCTAATATTTTATCTTGAATTAGTCTAAATGTCCTTTTATTCCCATTACCAAAAGGTTGAATTCCTGCCCCTTCTAAATGCCATTTTATAGCTGCTTCCAAGGGATCTTTAGAATAATCTTCTATCACACCATTAAATGTTTCTTCAATTTTTTCTTGAATTTTATCAAATTTTTCTGGAGGATTATAATCTTCACAACCTAAATCTACTCTCCAATTTCTAAATCCAATTCTTTTTTTTGAAGGATCACCCATAACTAAAGCATTTACGGATTTTATTACTTCAAAATCATTTTCTCCAATTTTATAGATAATTTCGTCTTGTAATTTAGGATTGTTTAGATAATTCCAAGCATTATGCATACTTTGAATGCCTTTTCTTGCTTCTTTTTTAACACTTTCCGGAGATTTATTTTCCAAACAAAGTGCTCTTCTTAATTCAGGATTTTCAATCCAAAATGAATAAATATCCCCAATAGTCCTTAAATCTCTAACAATAAATTGTTTTCTTTTTTCATAAAAAGTTGGATGAGACTCTATCTTTTTCATTTTCTCATTAATCTCATTTCTTAATCTGGAATCAATGTATTTAGACATACTTTAAGCACGTGAAAAAACTATATAAATCTTCCTATTTGTACCCCTTTAAAGTAACAACTATAATTCAATTCTATTATTAAGTTCGCCAGAAATATTCTCCAGCATTTTTTCTTTAACAAGCTTCTTATCCTTTTTCCAATCAGCATGCCCTAAAACCCATCCTAACTTAACTAGAGCCGTCTCAGAAAGCATATCTTCTAAGTAAATAACGCCTGTAGCAAGAAGATCTCTTCCAGTAGAATAAACTAAAGGGTCAACTTTCCCAAAAATACATTGTGTTGTAGCACAAACAACAACTCCTTTTGCTTGAATTTCTTTTAATTTCAAAAGCCAAGAATTTCTTGCTTTCTTTGTTGGACAATGTCCTAATCCTGTCATTTCCAAAACAATTCCCTTGTACCCTTTTTTAAAATAATAATCTAAAATATCTGGTTCTTGTCCAGGATAAATTTTAATGAGAGCAACTTTTTCTTCAAACTTATCATCAAGCTTAGCTTTTCCTTTATTCCTTATATTGTATTCTGAAATTCTTTCTATTTTATCTAAAAATACTTTTGCAAAAGGTTTTGAATTAACAACTTTGAAAGCTTCTCTTTTAGAAGAATGTAATTTTCTTGATTTAGTTCCAGGTAAAACATAACAAAAATCATCACTTGAAGAAGCATGTCCAACAAGAGAAACTTCAGCAATATCAGAAATAGCAACTAATGAAGCACATTGTAAATTCAAGTTAGCATCGCTTGAAGCTCTATCACTACTTCTTTGACTATAAGTTAATGCAATTGGTTTGTTTAAGTTTCTAATAAAAAAACTTAATGCAGAAGCAGTATAGTGAAGGGTATCTGTTCCGTGGGTTATAACAATCCCTTGTATATTTGTATCATTCAAAAGTTCAACTGTTTTTTTAGCAATTTTCTGCCAATCTTTTGAATCCATATCTTCAGAAGCTTTCATAAAAGGAATTTCAACTTTTGAAATATTTACTTTATTGAAAAGTTCAGGATAAAATTTAAACAAGTCTTCTGGATTTTGTAATGGTTTAACTCCTCCTGTCTTAGAGTCAAGTCTTGAAGCAATTGTTCCCCCAGTAATAATAAATGCAATATTTGGCTTTGAATTATCTTTCTTAATTTCAATCTCTTCTTTTTTCTCTTTTGATTTTCTTAAAGTAATAATTTTCAGAATATCCTTTCTATTAAACCCAATATTATATCCCGAATCAAGTTTTAGAAGAATAATGCCTTTTTCATTTTCAGGAGCTTCTAATAATATTCCTTCATATATTAATCTAGTTAAATGAACTTCAACATAATCTCCAGAGACAGCAGTTACTTTTTCCATGTTAAATGCAGACAGGAAATCTATAAAAAACTATCTTTCTTATCTGAAGCATGGTTATCAGTCGTGAACACAATCTTAGTGGGAAGTTGATGCACAAGAAACCGGAGGTGTCTTAGCATGGTTAAAGTAGGATTAGAAATTCATGGATACATTGATACAAATGAAAAATTATTCTGTAGATGTAAAACTATTCATGGATTAAAACTTAGTAAACCAAATTCACACATTTGTCCAATTTGTACAGGGCAACCAGGTTCAAAACCAATGCTCCCAAATAAAACAGCAATTGATAAAACAATTCAAATTTCTCTTATATTAGGGTGCAAGGTAAATAATAAATTAGTTTGGAAAAGAAAACATTATGATTGGCCAGATTTACCTAAAGGATATCAAAGCACAATTTCAGGAAGTTATGCTATTCCTGTTGGAGTAAATGGAAAATTCCTAAATATAAGAATAAGAGAATGTCATTTAGAAGAAGACCCTGCTGCATGGAATCCAAAAACAGGGGAAATAGATTATAATCGTTCTGGTTCTCCATTAATAGAAATAGTTACAGAGCCAGATTTCACTTCATCAGAAGAAGTAGTTGATTGGTTAAAACAATTAACAGCAACATTAGGTTATGCAAAAGCATTAAGCAAAGAAGCAGGAATAAAAGCCGATGTAAATATTTCTCTTCCTGAATTAAAAGGAGAAAGAGTGGAAGTCAAAAATATAAATTCTTTAAAAAACATAAAAAATGCAATTGAATTTGAGATTGTAAGACAAAAAAAAGAAGTTCCAAAAGTCGTGGAAACAAGAATGTTTGATGAAAATAAAGGAATTACAATAAAAATGAGAAGTAAAGAGCAAGCAGATGACTACAGATTTATTTCTGAACCTGATTTACCTGTTTTAAAAATTGAAAAATCAAGAGTAGACAAAATTAAATCTTCTCTTCCTGAAACACCAGCAGAGAAACTTCAAAAATTGATAAAGAAAAATAGTCTTGAAGAAAAATATGCAAAGATATTGATAAAAAAACTGGAGGTTGCTAAATTCTTTGAAAAAGTAATAGAAAAAGTTAATACAAAATTAGCTGCTCCTTGGGTTTGTATTGAATTATTAAATGTTTTAAATTATAATAAAAAAGAACTTGAAGAAGTTGAAATTTCTACAGAACATTTTGTTGAATTATTAAAATTATTAGAAAATAAAAAAATAACAGAATTAAAAGCAAAAGAAATCTTAAGAAGCTGGAAAGAAAAATCATCTTCCCCTGCAAGTGAAGCTGAAAAAGGTTCAAAGATCTCTTCAACACTGGAATTAGAAAATTCTTGCAAAGAAGTTATGAAAGAAAATCCCATCCCTGTAAAAGATTACAAATCAGGTAAAAAAGAAGCAATAAATTTCTTAATAGGAAAAGTAATGCAAAAAACAAACAAGCGTGCAGATTTCAAAACAACAAAAGATGTTCTTGAAAAATTGTTAAGATAATTTAATAAAGTATTATAGACTAAATTTTAAATGGTTATGATTACTGGGTGGATTATATCTTTTGTAATTGTTTCTATTTTAATTCTTATCTTTTTACAAAAATATAAAAAAATAAAACCAGAAAAGAAAAAGATTAGTAAAATAATATTTTCAACTTTGATAATAACATTATTTTTTGGAATCCCTCTGGGTTACATGCTTTTATCTTGGGAAATTGTAGATTCTTACAAAGACTCAAATGAGTGTGGTTATGGGGGAAGTACAATAGGAGAAATAACAAAAACCTGTTCTTGTAATGGATTAAAATTTGATAAGTTTCAATTTGGTCCACATTCTTCAGTATGTTTTGGAGAATGCAAAAATTGTGAATGTGAATTTTATAACGAAACTTCAAGTAAAATAGAAAATTATGATTGTTAATTATTTCTCAACTAACAAATAGGCCCACGAGGATTCGAACCCCGATTAACCGGTCCGAAGCCGGTTGTGCTATCCATTGCACCATGAGCCCTTAGATGACGAAAAATTGAACGAAGTTAGCTTTTTATATGTTATTTGCTTTAAAAGAGAATGGTATTACAAAGGAAACATAAAATTATTATTGGGGGAGTAAGTTCTTTAGTAATTTTATTTATGTTATTAAGTAGTGTATTTATGTACTCAATTTTTATCAAACAAAGTAATGATTATAATCTCTTAACAAAAAAAATTGAAGCAACTCAAGCAGATGCACAATTAAAATTTAATGAGTTGTCAAATACCTTAATTGAAGTTAAAGATGGTGTAAATTCTTTAAACACACAGATAGGTTCTTTAGATAGTCAAATAGGTTCTTTAGACAAAGAGATGACCTCTCTAAAAGCTTCAGCAAGTTCAGATTTTTCAGGCGTAATTGAAAGCGCAATAAAATCAGTAGTTACTATAAAAACAAATCTTGCACAAGGTTCAGGATTTATAATTGCCGACGGAGGTTATGTTGTGACAAATGAACATGTTATGTCTGGAGCAACATCAGCATCAATAACTACTTATGATGGAAAAATTCACTCTGTTACAAAGATAGGAGAAGATATTAACATGGATATTACTCTTCTAAAAATATTAAGTACAAGTTATTCCCCTTTAGAATTAGAAAATTCAAATAATGTTCAAATAGGAGAAAAAGTAATTGCAATAGGAAATCCTTTAGGACTCCAGTTTTCAGTTTCAGAGGGAATTGTTTCTGCAGTGAACAGGGAAGGAGATAATGGAATTAGCGGGTACCTTCAAACAGACACTTCATTAAACTCAGGTAATTCGGGGGGTCCTTTAATTAACAAAGAAGGAAAAGTTGTTGGAATAAATAATTTTAAAATAATTGGTGGAGAAAATTTAGGATTTGCTCTTCAATCAGATTACTTAAAAGACACAATAAATAGTATAGCAGTAAAATCTTCAATTGGAACAGAATTAATATAAATATTTAAACGAAAATCAATTTAAAGATAAATGAAAGAACAACTTCAAAATTCTAAAGAAGGATTAAACATAAGAAAAGAAGAAAATTTTAGTGAGTGGTATCAACAACTTATATTAAAAACAAATTTGGCAGATTATAGTTCAGTTTCCGGATGCATTATATTACGTCCTGAATCTTATTCACTATGGGAAAGAATAGTTCAAGAATGTGATAAAGAATTTAAAAAAGCAGGAATAAAAAATTGTTACTTCCCATTATTTATACCGGAAAAATCTTTTGAAAAAGAAAAAGACCATGTTGTAGGATTTACTCCTGAAGTTGCTTGGGTAACTCATGCAGGAAATACAAAATTAAATGAACGTTTAGCTATACGCCCAACAAGCGAAGCAATAATGTATGAATCTTATGCAAAATGGATTAGAAGTTGGAGAGACCTTCCTTTAAGATATAATCAATGGAATAATGTAGTTAGATGGGAATTTAATAACCCTGTCCCCTTTTTTAGAACAAGAGAATTTTTATGGAATGAAGGACATAGTGTTTTTGCAAATGAAAAAGAAGCAGTTGAAGAAGGAAAACAAATAATTGATATTTACACAAGAGTTGTTGGTGAATTAATGGCTCTTCCAGGTATTTTAGGAAGAAAAACAGAAACAGAAAAATTTGCTGGTGCAGTTTTCTCAGAAAAAATTCATTATTTGCTTCCAAATGGTAGAGTTATAGAAGGCCCATGCTTCCATCATGATGGACAAAACTTTGCAAAAGCTTATGGAATAAAATTCTTAAATGAAAAAGGAAAAGAAGAATATGCTTGGCAAAATACTTATGCAATATCAACAAGAATGTTAGGAACAATGCTTGCTGTTCATAGCGATAATAAAGGACTAGTTCTTCCACCGAGAATAGCAGAGAATAAAATTGTTATAGTCCCAATATTTTTTGGAGATACAAAAAATAAAATTTTAAAAGAGGCTGAAAAAATAAAGACAAATCTCAAGGAATTTTCACCAATATTAGATGAAAGAGAAGAATTTTCTCCTGGAAGAAAATTTAGCGAATGGGAATTAAAAGGAATTCCTTTAAGAATTGAAATAGGTCCAAAAGATTTAGAAAAAAAACAAGTTATTATTGTTAAAAGAAATGACTTCAAGAAAATACCTATAAAAATAACTTCTCTTAAAAAAGAAATTCCAAAATTATTAGAACAAATACAAGAAGAGCTTTACAAAAAAGCAGAAATATTCTTAAATTCAAATGCAGAAAAAACAGAAAGTAAAAGTGAAGCAATAAAATTAATTAAAGATAAAAAAGTCGTAATCTCTCCTTTCTGTTCTTCAGAAAAATGTGAATCTCTTATAAAAGAAGAAACAAACGGAGCAAAAGCTCTTTTCCTTGATCCTAAAAAAACTTCGATAAAGAACAAAAAGTGTATAATGTGTAACAAAGATGCAAAGTACTGGTTATACATTGGAAAAACATACTAGGACATATTAACTAATAGGATAGAATTTTTATCTGCATTTTCTTATTCATTATCTAATAAATTAAGTTCATCTTCTAATTTCAAGGTAATCTCCATTAGACGACTTAATTCTCTTTCCACTATTTCTCTTTCCATGTTAGTTTTTTTCTTTTCCATTTTTTACTTCTTAATGTCAAAGTTTCTATCCCGGATTGTTTTAATAAGAAAAAATTCAATTCAACCCAGAATTAATGACTCTGAATTAAATTGAAAGGAATTTAATTGAAGTGTCAACTATGATAGCTGCCTTATAACAATTAGCTAATTCACAAAACACTTTTTTAAATTCACTCTTCATAAAAAAAGAAACAATTAAATCTTTTTATAGTTTTCTATAAAATAATTTTTACAATAATTTTTATAAACTCTTCTTTTATCCCTTTAAAATGAATGTTATAGAACATATCAAAGAAGATTCTCATTTAATCAGTTTTGAAATAACCCCTCCAGAAAGAGGCGGAGAAATTGATAGAGAATTAAAGGTTGTTGAAGAACTTAAAAAATACAATCCTTCTTTTATACAAATAACAAGCCGTGCATCAGAAATAGAATACAAAGAGACACAGGAAGGACTTTATCAAAAAAGAATAGTAAGAAAACGCCCAGGAACATCAATCTTATGCGCCCGTATTCAATATGAACATCAAATAGATACAGTAAGTCATATATTATGCAGAGGATTTACTCAACAAGAAACTGAAGACATTTTGATTGAATTAAATTATGGAAATATAAAAAATGTTTTTGCTGTTAGAGGAGACGAAAATGTTAATAACAGAAAATTAGACTTTGGAAGAACAATTAATGAAAATGCTTCTCAATTAATTAAACAAATAGATAATATGAATAAAGGAAAGTATCTTGAAGATATTGTTGAAGCAAAAAGAACAAATTTCTGCATAGGTGGTGCTTGTTATCCTGAAAAACATTTTTCTTCTCCAAATTTACAAACTGATTTGGATTTCCTTAAAGAAAAAATTGATAATGGGATGCAATATGCAATAACACAGATGTTTTTTAGTAATAATAAATATTTTGAATTTCTTGAAAAATGCAGACAACAAGGAATTACAATTCCAATTCTTCCAGGAATTACAACTTTAGTATCAAAGAGCCAACTTTATGGAAAAAATGGAATCCCCTCAAGGTTTAATTGTGTTATCCCCTATGAATTGTCAAGAAAAATGATAAATGCAAAAGAAGAAGATGTAAAAAAAATAAGTATTGAATTTGCAACAAAACAAGCTCAAGATTTAATAGAACAAAAAGCAAGAGGGGTTCATTTTTTTGTTTACAAAAACACAAATTCTACTTTGGAAGTATTAAAAAATATAAGATCAGACTAAACTAATATTAAATTATTTTTTTATCTTGTGTATAATCTAAACCTTTTTCTAAAGCAATTTCAGCTTTTTGTAATTCAGTTCCAAGATATCCGAAGTGTCTCATACCATTCAGATCTTTAGAAACTAAATCTCTTTTCAAAACAGTATGTAACATTGATTCTGCGTCTCTTCCAAGAATAATATTATCAAGAACATGTTTGTAACTATAATGTTCTACTCTTATTTTTTTCTCTCTTTGATCAATAAAAATATAAAAATACCCTTTTTGATCCCAATCTTCTTTAGAAAGATTTTTTCTTTGAGCTTCAGTTTTTTCTATGCCAAATATTTTATTTCTTGCATTAACCATATTAACTAATTTAGAATAAGCTACTTGTTTAGGAAGATGTCTCATTCCGCAATCCGGATCAAGAACTAATTTATCTTCTCCTAAAATTTTTATTGCTTTTTCAACAGAATTTATAATTTCTTCAACAGGTTCAACATACAAAATAGAAGAATTAACACAACCATATCCAATTTTTTGTTTAAAATCAAAACTTGCAATTTTATCAAGCAAATTTTCATTTGTTGTAAATTCATGGTCTAAAATAGCTACATCAAATTTTGTGAGGCTTTCAAATATTTGAGAAACATCTCCACAAACATGAAGTGCAATTGGTTTTTTTATTCCTTCTCTAACTATTGAAATTAAATCTTTTGCATATTCTGGAAATTCTTGAGAAAGAAAGGGTTCATCAATTTGTATAACATCAACAAACTCTTCAATATTTCTTGCTTCTTTGTTTAAAATATAAGCAAAGTCAAAAGCCAATTCTTCAACCCCTACATAACCAGAATCTTGTGTTATTGTACAGCTGTTTGCTAAAGTGAATGGGCCAGTAATAGGAGCTTTTATTTTTTTCCCCAAAGGCATTAAGGTTTTAGTATGTTGAATATCTCGCAAAGTTATTGGGCTAACAAATTTTATGGGAAAGATTATTTTATGATTTCCTCTTTCATCAACTATCCCTGCAATTTTTCTAGTAAACTCTGAAATCATATCAGTTCTAACTTGTCCAGTAGAAATTATATCAATTCCAGCAGATAAGAAATCCTCAACAACCTCTTTAACTAACTCTGGAAAAATTTCTTTTTTATTTTCGTAAGCCCTAATCAAATCATTTTCATTAAAGGAAACAGGATAACTTCCAACAACAGTTGTTTCAATCATCTTTTTGATTCAACCCCAAAATATCTTTTATTTGACTCTGCACAAATTTTATTTGTTGCAGCAATAGAAGGAAGAATATTTCTTGCCATCTTTATAGGGCCGTATATAAGAAAATCAGCACCCATCATTAATGCATTAGAATTCAAAGCAGCAATAGTTTCTGAATAACCATTTTCTTTTAATCCTTTAAAATATTCCCAAGATTCTGCAAGATTTATCATAGCACAACCAACAGGGAGACCTGTTTGTGATTTAATTACCATAATCGATTTAAGGACTTCTCCTGCAATATTCTCACTATCAAAAGGCATTGTTCCTGGATCAACCAACATATTTTTTACCCCTGCTTCTTCTGCAAAAGGAATTAATTTTTTTTCAAGAAGATTTAACGAGCCATCTGTCCCAAAATTAGCAATATCTAAAGCTAACAAAATAGCAGAATTTATACCATATTTTTTAATTAAACTTATTTCTTCAGGAGAAGTTGCAAAATTTATTGAGTTGTAAATAACTCTGTTTTGTAAACCTCTTTGTGAAAGGTATTTTAAAACTTCCTCTTTTAGTTCAATTTGTTTGAATGGAAGATCAATTAGAAATGGTTCAGAAGTATTTTCTGTAGCAAAATCAATTCTTTCTTGTATATGCTCTTTTTCTCTTATGAACATATCAATTGAACTTGAAAGTTTTAATGATTCAGAAAGTTCTTTTTGAATTTTTATATATTCTTTTAATTCTTCTTTATTTTGAGAATTTACTTTTCGTATTCCGCCAAAAACAAGAGTTGGATATTCTCCGGGTTGTCCACCGATATGGAATTTTTCTATTTCAAAAGTTTTTTGTTCATTTTTAAAAAAATACATTTTATCTTTGACAAATTAACATATTATTTAATCTTACTTTAGCATGAATTGCAATCTCATCTTCAAGAGAAACTATCCCATCTTTCTTTTTTAAAGATATAGTGTATGGAGAAGACATTGGAGGAATATCCTTAGATAGACAATTATCTATAACATTTCCAATTTTATTTATATCTGTTTCACCAATTAAATCGACTAAAGTTATTTGTTCTTTGAATCTAGTATAAACCTCTCCCATTGTGCTTTCTTCAATAGGGAGTGTTGGATCTGCTAAGTGAGTATTTTTTATTGAGATTCTACCAGAACTATTAATTTGATATCCTTCATTATAGAAAGAGACTAATGCTTCTCCCGGAAAATGACCTCTTACTTCTTCCCCACAAACAATAAGATATCTTATACTTGGATTTGAAAGAATATTTGAAAGAACAGTTGTTACACCCAAGTTTTCAGTTGCAATTTTTCCCCAAATAGCAACTAAATCTTTTTTAAAATTAAAATCACTATTTAATGTAGCAATTGCAATAGCACTTTTTTCATTTCCAGTTTCATACTTCCCAGGAATTAATCCCCATACCATTAGAAAAAGATTTAATTTGGTTATTTAATAATTGTCCTAATCAAAGATATATATCTTAAAATAAAATTATCCTGCTTCTTTTCTCATTCTTTCTTTAAATTCTTCTAAGCCCCCTATTTTTACTTGTGCACCAACAGCATTTTCATGCCCCCCACCAGTAGCCCCTTCTAACCCTTCAATTGATTTTAAAACCATTTCTTTTATCTTATTTCCCCTAACAGAAACATTTGCTTTTATTCCGCTTGTAAATATTACAACAATAATCTTATCAGGAAACAAATAAGTTAATTCATTAGACAAATCAGCACTTATACTTAAATCTCCAGAATATTGAAAAAATAATATATTTCCTTCATCTGCCCCCAACTTAGCTTTCTCTATAAATTTCTCTGATTTTTTTGAAATCTGTTTAAATCTAATATGCATATCTCTATTTTTGCTGCTTTCTTCTAAAACTTCATAAGGAGTTTTAACTGAAATTAAAAACCTAATCATTTGCATCACGCTTGTAGTTTTGTCTTTAAGTGCAAAACAAAACATCCTAATAATAATGCCAATTTGAGATTTGTAAAGTATTTCAAATGCTTCTTTAGAGTTTATTGATAAATCAGGATAACTTTTAGTAAACTTATTATAAAAATCAGGAACAAATCTATCAGAAATGCACCCAACAACACCTAACCATAAATCTTCTTTTTTATTAGTTATTTTTTGACATAAATAAGTTACAGGTTCACATTTCCTTGCTTTACCTAATGCAGAATTATAATAAGAAACAAATTTTGGAACTGTTTTTTTATCTATTTTATGATGATCAATCCAAACAACAGGAATATTAACTTTTTCAACCTCATCAAAAAATTCTTTAGAGACAACAGGCTTATCTAAAATAAAAATATAATCTGCGTTTAATTCTCCAACTTTTCTAAAATAGTCTACACTCATTCCAGGAAAAGACCTAATTGGAACTCCTTTCCCTCTACCAATATACCTTTGTAAAAGTAAGAATGAACATAACCCATCAGGATCATTATCAAAAAAGAAAACAGGATTTTGAGCTCTATCAAGATGTTCCCTAATTTGAAGAACTTCTTTTTTAGTTAACATAATTAAAAAAAGGCTCCAATATTTAAAAATCCTCTTTAATTTGGGTTTCAAGTTTCTTGAAATTAAAAAAATCAGTTGTATAATTATAAGCCCCAGCATTAAGGAAAATAATTTCATCACCCACTTTAATATCTTTACTTAACTTTACCTTATATCTGAAAATATCATCTCTTGTTGGAGAATTTCCTTTAATTAAAAAATAATCTCCTTCTTGTTCTTCAGAAACCTCCCCTTCAACAAGCATTTTAGTTTGAGTTAATATAGTATCTAAAGCACAGTTGTAAATTGTTGTATTAATAATAAGTTTATTTTCATATTTCTGAATAACATTTACTTTAAGTTTAATACAAGGGGCAGCTAAAAATCTTCCAGGTTCAATGATTGCTTCTATTCCTTTTTCAGAAAGCCATTTCTTAGTCTCTTTTAACTTTAAAAAAATATATTCAAAAATCTTTGGATTTGAATTTGCATAAATGCTAGGTAATCCTCCACCCAAATCTATAATTTTAATTATTTTCAAATTTTCTTCTGTTAGAGAATCTTCTAATTCTCCAATAATTTCCCATTCAGAAACATTTTGAGATTTTCTATGTATATGAACCCCAATTTTTTCAATTAAACAATTATCCTTCAATTTGGTAATCAATTCATTGACTTTATTGGAAGACATCCCATAAACAAAATATTTTCCTGTTCCTATTCTATGTTCTTGGAATTTCATTCTTAACATCAAATTGATTTTAACTTTTAATTTTTCTATGACTTTAAGAATAGCTTCAAAATCAATTTCATTATCTACAACAAAACTTCTAATACCTTCTTTTAAAATTTCTTTTAAGTCTTTTTCAGATTCAGCTTGAAGAAAAAATAATATTTTATGCTTATCTTTTATTTCTTGTATTTCCTCTTTTGCATGAATTGAGAAAGTAACATTCTCACATTCTTTCATATCTTGCAACACTTGTCCAACAACCCTATTAGTTTTATAAGAATAAGAAATACCTAAACCAAGCTCTTCTAATTTTTTTACTTGTTCTCTTAAGACTTTTTTAGAAAGTATAAACTTAGGTTCTTCCATTTTACAAAAATTTCTCTTCTTTCAATTTATCTAAAACCCAACACATAACTAATGGAAAATTAATAGAAACGTCCCCATGAACAGTTGCTGCTTCTCCATCGTCTTTTATTTTTCCCCAAGATTTTGCTTCTTGGGTTGTTGCACCCGACATAGAACCTGAACTAGCATGGGAAGTAGTCATGTAAACAGCATAATCAAACCCTCCTGAAAGCAAAGCAGCAAAAACAGCATAATGTTTTGAAATACTTCCCCCAAGAGAAATAATCCCTTTTTTCTCATCAAAACTCAAATCAACAGTTATTCTCTCCATATCTTTAATAGTATCTACAATAAAATCAGGATGCTTCTGTTGGAACATATACAGTTGAAAACCAAAAGAGGAATCAACAATTCCTGGACAATAAATAGGAATATTATTTTTTGCTGATTGATAAAGAATAGATTTTTCATCATTAAGCATTAAACCAATTTCTTTAATTAATTGAGAAGCAGAAATTATTTTTTTATTTGTATAAACTTTTTCCAAAAATTCAGTCATTTTATCTTCAAATTTCATATAACCGGAGGTTCTAATAAGAATATTTCCAACCCTATTTTCTCCTTTTTCATGTAAAGCATTATCATCTGCATTAAAGTTAGTTATTTCAAAATCTTCTCCAAAAGATTTCATTATATCTTCTTCTATAGCTCCAGAAGTTGTAACTAAAATATTTGGAATCTTCAATTGACAAAGCTGACTAAAAAAACCTCTTAATCCAGAAGTTACCATGTTGGATGTAAATGTAAGGAAAATCTTAGCACCAGATTTTTTCATTTTAAGAATAATCTTAGCTGCTTCAGACAATTCTGTTGCTTGATATCCTACAGAGTTTAAACTAGTAACAAGCTCTTCTGTAGTGAGGTGCTCATGCCAAGTAAAATCTTTTATTTTTTTCATTGTATAAGAAAGAAGTACAACTACAATTATTGTTCTGGTATGGGTATTGCCAAGACAGTATAGTCGTTTTTCACGAATTTAAGTAAAGAAATATGCTTTTAAATCTTATTATTCCTCTTTTTAACAGATAAATTGTATTGGTATGTTTCATCACAAAAATCCTTTTAAAGCAATATTGAATAGAAATAAAATGAATAAATGGATGGAAATCTTGCTAGGATTGATCTTCTTAAATGGAGCAATCTTTGTATGGTGGACTAATCTCTTTGGTTTTGGAGAAGCTGCATTAAGCTTTTTCAAAGGCGGAGCAACTTGGTTAGTAATCTTAATCGGTTTGGTTTTGATTATGCTTGGAATAAGTGATCTTAAAGATTAATTATCTAAATAGAACCATTAATGTTCCTTCAATTATACCAGCAAGAATTAGTAACGGCAATACTATTAGTAAGAAAACTTTTAATGAATTAGTTAAATACTCTAAAAAAGAGTTTATTTTTTTCTTCTGAAAAACGAAAGTCCCAAACTTTAATCCTAATCCTAAGGAGATGAAAATAGCAGGAAGTTCAAAAATTCCATGAGGAAAGATTCTCCATAAAGATAATATTCCTCCACTATTAACACTAAGAGAAGAAACAAAACCCAGTAAATAACCATTAGCAATCATACTTAGAAGCGGAAATATCCCTAAAGCAAATCCCAAAATTATTCCCAAAAAAGTGCTTTTCAGATTATTTGATATAATAAAACTAATTAGTTCTATTCCAGACATCTTGCTAGTCTGTTCAATTAAGTCTCTTAAAAAATTCATTATTTGATTCTCAATTATCTTAGGAACAGGAATAAAAAAACCAAAAAACATAAAGAAAAAGAAAATTCCTATTGCAATGTATATAAATCTCTTTGAATCTTGAATATAATTCAGACTTTCTTTAACCTCTTTTTTCAAATTAAATTCTTTTATTTCTAATTTTTTTCTTTTTTTCATATTAACTAAAATATTTTCCCAGGTAATTTACTTTATGTTTATACTTCTTTCTTAAATAAAAACCATAAATTAACCCAATTACAAATCCCCCAAGATGAGCAACATTCCCAATTGGAACATTACCTGCAAGAGAAATTACCCACAACATTACTAACATTATTGGGGCAGCAAATTTAAGTTTAATTGGAATAGGAATAAATATCATATAAACTGGAAGGTTTGGAGTTATAATCATTAAAAACCCAAGAAGCCCAAATAATGCTCCTGAAGCTCCAACAGCATATGTATTAAAATCTGATGGAATTATAAAACTAGATAAAACAAAAAATATTCCTGCAAATAACCCACAAAAAAGATAAAGCAAAATAAATCTTTTTTTCCCAAGTATCTTTTCAGATAAATTTCCAACAAAAACTAAAGAAAGCATATTTACAAAAAGATGAAAAAATCCGCCGTGCATAAACATACTCGTAAAGAAAGTCCATAAATAAAAGTTAGAAATTATATTTGAGGGTTTTAAGGCGATAAAATCAATAAATTGGGGGAAAAATAGAATTGAAATTGAGAAGATAATAAAACAAAATACATTAATTATGAGAAGTAAAATACTTGCGTTAAAATTAAAATTATTCTTCCTCTTTATTTGATAAAATTCACCCATAAATTATTATTTTCTTTTTTTTGTTATTTTTTTTACTTGTTTCTTAGTTAACTTTTTTTCAATCTTTTTCACTATCTTCTTCGTTACTTTCTTTTCAACTTTCTTTTTAGAAACATTTTTCTTAGATTTTTTCAATTTTTCTTCTTGTTTTAATTTTTCTTCTTTCTTTATTTCTTTAGCTTTAATTTTGTCAACTTTTTCTTTCTCTAATTTATATTCTTCTTCAACTAAATCTAATTCTCTTTTTAGTTTGTCCAATTCTTTATTATATTCTTTTATAGACTGATTATTATCTTTTCTTGCAACAATATTTCCGCATTCATTACAAACAAAATTATGAATCAATGCGGTTTCTTCATTATATTCTATATTACAAGTTTCACAAATATAAAATTCTTTAGTTTCTCTACTTTTGATTTGATGATTTACTTGTTCCATTTTTTTAAATATACTTGCTTTCAAAAATTCTAAGCTCTTCATTATTTCTATCTTCCAAAAATAAGTATACCACCCTTTCCTCTTATCTTTTTTTCTAATAAAAGAAACTAATCCTTGGTCAGAGATTTTGTAAAGAATATTTCTTGTTTGATTAATAGTTAGATTTAATTTTTTTGCTATTACAAATTCGTTAACATATTTTTTTCCGTCAAGTAAATCAACAATCTCTTCTGCAGATTTTCCAGCAATAGAAACCACAATCTCTTTTAAAAATTTTTTAAGCATTAAACTAATAAAAAAAAGTCCAATAAATACCTTTCGGTTTGAAAAAACGATTATAAAAATTTCCTATTTTTACTTTCGGTTTGAAAAAACGATTATAAAAGAGGGCAATTCAACAAAATTTCTAATTTTGTCTTCGGTTTCAAAAATATCTTATTTATACTATTTAAAAAAGATTTTTAAACCTAAACCGACTATTTATTATTAGAGTATATCTATCACTATGGACTTATTCAAAAAAAAAGAAAAAAAAGAGATTAAGGAAGAAACAATTCCTAGATTGCCCGATCTTCCAAAATTACCTGAATTATCGGAATTTAATTATAAAGAAGATTTTAATAGTTCAAAACTTTCTCCATTACCGAGTCTTCCAAATGAAGCTTTCACTGAAAAATATTCACAATATAGTATAAAGAATGCCGTAACTGGGAAAAAAGAGGGAGAGGAAGAAGCAAATGACTTTGCAATTGAAAGTGAAATACAAACGATGCAAAAACCTCTCACAACAAAAGAAAAAAATTCCTATTCCAAAGAAGAAAAATCAAAGACTAACTCTTCAGAACCCTTATTTATTAGGATAGACAAATTTGAAGACGGATCTCGTGCATTTGAAGAAGTAAAAAAACAAATTTCTGAAGTAGAAAAATTTTTCAACGATTTAAAAAAAGTTAAAGAAAGAGAAGAAGATGAAATTGTTTCGTTTGAAAATGAAATAAAACAAATAAAGGAAAAACTTGAAAATATAGACAAAAATATTTTTTCTAAAATAGAATAATATGAAAGAAGCAACTTCCGTTTATGTTCAAGTAGGATATAATGAATCCCTCGAATCCAAAAAAGAAGTTCTTTCATCAGAATTAGCATTAATCAATTTAGTTAAGATAATAAAAAGATATAAAGAATTAAGAAAAGAGGAATTAAAAATAAAGATAAATATTAATAAATCTGTAAAGGAATTAAAAATAAAATCAAAAGAGATGCAGACGGTTTTTCCTTTTCTAAAGGTTCCATTAAAAGTTGGAAGTATTAATTTAGAGGAAAGAAAAGAAAAGAAAATTCGAGAAAATACAGAAGAAGTGTTAGAAAAAGAACTTATGCAAATTCAACAAAGACTAAAGGAAATAGGAAGATCCTAATAAAAAATTTCTTAACTTATCTGGATAAGAACAAATATTTTTAAAATGATTAGTATTAGATTTAAAATGATAACCAGAAGAGAATTAATAGAAAAGTATATTGAATTCTTTAAATCAAAGGGACATAAAGAAATTGCCAATTCATCTTTAATTCCAGAAAATGATCCGACAGTTTTGTTTACAACTGCAGGAATGCATCCTCTTGTACCATATCTGCTTGGACAACCTCATGCATTAGGAAAAAGACTCTGTAATATTCAAAAATGTATTAGGACAGGGGATATAGAAGAAGTGGGGGATAATTGTCATCACACTTTTTTTGAGATGCTTGGAAATTGGAGTTTGGGAGATTACTTTAAAAAAGAAGCAATAAAATTTACATTTGAATTCCATAATAAAATTCTAAAAATTCCCATTGAAAATTATGCAGTGAGTATTTTTGCGGGAGATAAAGATGCAGAAAAAGATAGTGAATCTGAAAAAACTTGGCTTTCATTAGGAATCCCAAAAGAAAGAATAGCATTTTTATCCAAAAAAGACAATTGGTGGGGCCCAGCCGGAAACACTGGCCCTTGTGGTCCTGATACTGAAATGTTTGTTTGGACAGGGAAAGAAAAAACTCCAAAAAAATTTAATCCAAAAGATAAAAAATGGGTTGAAATAGGGAATGATGTAATTATGCAGTATGTAAAAGACACTAATTCTAATTTTACTTTAGCAAACCAGAAGAATATAGATTTTGGTGGAGGGGTTGAAAGAAATTTAGCAATTGCTAATAAGTTAGATGATAATTATCTTACAGAATGTTTCAAACCAATAATATCTCTTTTAGAAGAAAAATCTAGAAAAATTTACGGAAAAAAGGAAAAAGATACTAGATCTATGAGAATAATTGCAGACCATATTAAAGCTTCTATTTTTATTATGGGGGATGGCGTAATTCCTGGCAATAAAGAGCAAGGATATATTTTAAGAAGATTGATAAGAAGAGCGATAAAATATGCAAGAGAATTAGGGAATAAATTTTATGTTACAGATATTGCCCCGGCAGTTTTCAAAATTTATTCAGATTATGAAAATTTACAAAAAAATAGAAATAAAATAATTGATGAATTAAAAGCAGAAGAACTAAAATTTTTAGAAACTTTAGAAAAGGGAATTAATGTTTTTGAAAAACTAACAAAAAATAAGAAGGAAATAAATTGTAAAGAGGCATTTTTATTATACCAGAGTTATGGATTCCCAATAGAGATGATTGAAGAAGAATGTAAAAAAAGAAAAATAAAATTTTCACGTGAAAAATTTGAGGAAGAATGTAAAATCCATCAAGAAAAATCACGAACAGCAACTAAGGGAAGATTTAAATCAGGATTAGCAGACAATTCAGAACAAACAACAAAATTACACACCACCTCCCATTTACTTTTAGCAGCAATAAGAATTATATTGAAGGATGAAAGTATAATTCAAAAAGGAAGCAATATAACTCCGGAAAGATTAAGGTTAGATTTTAATTTTCCCAGAAAATTAACTGAAGAAGAATTGAAAAGAATTGAAAATTTAGTAAATTCAGAGATTCAAAAATCTTGTGAAGTAATTAGACAAGAAGTTCCGTTTAAAGAAGCAAAAAAACTTGGAGCAAGAGGAAATTTTGATGAAAAATATGGAGAGAAAGTTTCTATTTATAGTATTGAAAATTTTTCAAATGAAATTTGTGCTGGACCACATGTAAAAAATACTTGTCAAATAGGGCATTTTAAAATCTTAAAAGAAGAATCTTCCTCTTCAGGAATAAGAAGAATAAAAGCAATAATTGATTAAAATTCGTAAGAATTAAAATTAATTAATCCGTATTTTTTCTTTATATCTCTAAATTGAATAGTCTGAAGAAAATTAATTACTCCGTATTTTTTCATAGATTCTCTTATTTTAGTTAATCGATCAGCATCTTTATATTCATAACGATTATTCCCAAAAGATTTTCCCTCTGAAGTAACTATCATTTCAGGATTTAAACTTAAAGATTCAATCCCAACAAACTCTGTTTTGTCATCACTAATTATAGAGGGGCCCGTTGTTTCAATAAAACAATAATTTGATCCGGGAATACTTCTTTTTAAGGGGCACTTTATACCAACTGCTTCATGATTTTTAGGTTTATAATAAACAAAAGAAGTCCCATAACCAAGTTCTCTTAGTAAAAAAACTAACAATCCGGCTTTTTCTCCACAAACTCCTTGATTTTCATAAAGAACCTCATAAGCATATCTTTGATAATCAATTTTATTTATTTTTAAAAAAATTGAAAATTTCTTAGAAAAACCATAAGGAATATTTTGAACGAGACTAATCGCAATTCTAACCTGATCTTCTCTATTTGTGGTAATATTTTGTATTTCAGCAACAAGAGGAAATAAAAATTCTCTTTGAAAAGAATTATTCACATTTTTAAGTCTAAAATCAAGTAGTGTGGGATTTTCATCTGCTTCAATATAACGAGGAATATCTAGGATATAATCATAAACTCCCTGATAGATTGTAAAATTAACAAAACTTTTTTTACCTCTTAAAACATAAGGAAGAAGAATTTGTCTTGGAGAAGTTTCATAATTTGAAAAACAATCTTTATTTTCTATTTTTGAATTAAGAGGACAACCACACTTAGAAATATCTTTTACTAAATTTCCATCAAGGCAATAATAAGGTTTTACACTCCCACAAGAGCCAGCAGGTATTCCCCCTACACAAAGAAGCTCTTTTTGAAAAAGGATATAATAAGCAAGGATTGTACAGACTAAACAAAAAACAATTATTATTAAATAAATCAAAATCTCTATCTTCACTGTTTTATCCATAAATGAAAGAAGTTTGGAAATTATAAAAAGCTAACTATTTTTAATAAAAAGCAAATTTTCTTTATTTGGCTTTTCAAGATAAAGATATTTTTAAATATCATCTTAACTTAATTTATTTATGGAAAAAATCAAAACTTATATGAATGGAGAAATAGTTTTTAGTGCAGATGCTGAAGCTTATTCTTTATACCAAAAAAGCCATCTTGGAGAACCAGTAGAAGACAAAATTCAATATTCCTTAACAGAGGCCTTGTATCTTATTCAAAAAGAAAAGATTGAAATTTTTTCAAATAAGAAAAAAATTTCTAAGTCAGATTTTATGAATAAAACGAGAAAAATTGATAAAAAAATTCAAATAAAATACCCTGTTTTCAAAGATTTAAGAGAAAAAGGTTATGTTGTTAAAAGTGCTTTAAAATTTGGGGCAGATTTTAGAGTGTATGATAAAGGGTCAAAACCAGGAGAAAAACACGCTAAGTGGGTAGTTTTTGTAGATCATGAGTCAAAAAAATTAACTTGGCATGATTTTTCAGCAAAAAATAGAATAGCTCATTCAACAAAAAAAAATCTTCTCCTTGCAATAGTTGATGAAGAAGGTGATGTTAGCTATTATGAAGTTAAATGGCTTAAACCTTAATTAAGTAATAACTAAACCATAACAAATTTTATTAAGAACACTAATCTTTTTTATAAATGGTTCAAGATGGAATGCAAATTAGAGAAAAAATAATCTCTTTCATAAGATTAAGAGGCCCTAGTTTACCTGTTCAGATAGCAAGAGAAACAGGATTAAGTATTTTATTTGCATCTGCATTCTTATCAGAATTGTTTGGAGACAAATTAATAAAAATAAGTAATATTAGGATAGGAAGCTCCCCATTATATTTTATACCTGGACAAGAACCTCAATTAGAAAGATTCTCTCAATATTTGAAAAGCAAAGAAAAAGATGCTTTTTTATTATTAAAAGAAAAAAGAATTTTAGTTGATTCAGAACAACAGCCAGCAATAAGAGTTGCATTAAGAGAAATAAAAGATTTTGCTATCCCTTTTGAAAAAGAAGGTATTGTTTTCTGGAGATATTTTTTAATGGAAGAACCTTCCCAAATAATTTCAGAAGAGGAAATTGAAATAAAAGAAGAACCTCAAACAGAAATAGAAATAATTGAAAAAGAACAAGAAATAATTACCGAAGTAGCTGAAAAACCAGAAAAAGAAGTAGTAAAAAAAGAGAAAATAAAGAAGACAAAGTCAGAAACTAAAACAAAAAAACCAGCTAAAAACGATAAAAAAAATGAAAACTTTTTTAACAAAATTAAAGAATTTTTATCAAAGAAAAAAGTTGAAATAATTGATATAAAAGATTTCAAAAATGATGAAGCCATATTAAAAGTTAAAAAGGGTAATAATGAAGAATTACTTTTTGTATTTAATAAGAAATTAATAACTGAAAAAGAAATTATAAAGGCCTGGAAAAAGGGTACTGAACTAAAAATGCCTTATAGCATTTTGTCTTTAGGAGAAACACCTAAAAAAATAGGGGAGTTAATTTCTGCATTTAAGGGTCTTTCAAACATAGATAAGCTAGAATAAATGTAATAAAAACCTTTAAATAAGTAAAAAATAGAAAAATAATATGGGAAAAACCAAATCAAAGTCAATAAGAAAAGCAGCTAAAACCCTTCATACAGAAGGCGTTAAATTCAATGATAGTTTTGAAAAGAACAAAAGAATTCTAGAAGGATTAGTGTTAAGTAAAAAATTAAGAAACCAAATGGCAGGACTTCTTACAAGAACTAAGAAACAACAAGTAACAGCTGAAAAAAAGATGCAATAAGCAAGCTTTTAAATTATATTTTTCTAAACTTTACATGGCTCTATAGCTCAGTGTCAGAGCGCTGCTCTCATAAGGCAGAGGTCGGGAGTTAAATTCTCCTTAGAGCCATTGAAGGATTGAGTATGGCTCTCTGAGGAAAATTGTTAATTTTCCGATTTCCTTTTAGAGTCATTTTATTAAATACAGGCTCTTTGAAGAATGAAATGATGATTAGAGCCCCTCTTATGAATTTGTTTAAAAAAATAGTAGAATTTTTTGAAAAAAAGAAGAAATTTTCTTTTGTAATTTTATTTCTTATATTGTCTATAATTAGTTATGTTTCAAGTATTCCTGGAAGTAGCATGGGAACAAGACTTCCTTGGATGTCTGTTGCTTATCATTTTTCTATATTTGCAATATTTGCATTTTTTCTTTTAATAATTCTTTATAAAAAGAAATTAGTAAAGAAACAGATATTTGTTGTTTTGTTAATATCTTTATTAGTTGCAGTTTTAGATGAGTTTCATCAATATTTTGTTCCTTTAAGATCAGCAGGAATAGAAGATATTTTAATAGATTTTTCAGGATCAATAATTGCAACAATATTATATTTTATAATTAAAAGAAGTAAATAATTACTTTACTAATTTTCCGGCTTTTTCAAATTCAATTTCTTTAATAATTAATTTTTTTAGAATTTCTCTTAACACAGAAGTTTTAACTCTTATTTGTTTAGTTGTATCTCTATCTCTAATAGTAACATCTTTATTTTTCAAAGATTCTTCATCAACAGTTATACAAAAAGGTGTACCTACTTCATCATTTCTTGCATATCTTCTTCCAATACTTCCAGATTCATCATATATAACATTAAATTCTTTTTTCAAATCAGAAACAACTTCTTTACAAATCTTTTCAAATTCTTCTTTTTTGATTATTGGAAAAACAGCTGCTTTAATAGGAGATAAAACAGGAGGAATTTTCAAAACAACATATTTTCTTTTTTCATCATAACAATAAGCTTTTGTTAGAACAGCTAAAAATGCTCTTTCCATACCAAAAGTGGGTTCAATAACTTTAGGTAAAACTTTTTTCTTATATTTCTCGTCGAAAATTTCCATATTTACTTTACTTTCTTTTTGATGTTGAGTCAAATCATATTGCCCTCTATTTGCAATTCCTCCTAGTTCAACACTTCCAAAAGGATATTGATAATCTACATCAAATGTTGCAGAACTATAATGACTTAATTCTTCTTTAGTATGTTCTCTTATTTTAATTTCAGAAAGCCCAATTGAATGATACCATTTAATCTGTTCTGCAAGCCAATAAGCATGCCATTCTTCTAATCTTCCTTCTTTCAAAATTTGTCCGATTGTTGTTTCTTTAAGATTATTTTTTCCTGCTAATTGTGTTTCAGAATCAAGAAAATTTATTTTCAAATTTAAATGTTCATTTGTAAGAATATCACATTTTTTTTCTTCAGGATTTACAAAAAATTCAAATTCTGCAATATTAAATTCCCTGCTCCTAAAAAGAAAATCTCTTGGAGCAATTTCATTCCTAAAACATTTTCCAATTTGAGCAATTCCAAATGGCAATTGCATTCTTGAAGTTTGTTGAACAAGTTTAAAATCCATAAACATACCTTGTGCTGTTTCTCCTCGTAGATAAGCATCTTCTGCATTTAATGCTCCAACTTTTGTTTTAAACATTAAACTAAATTCACCCAATACTTCAAACTCTCCTCCGCATTCGCATTTAACCTTTCCTATTTCAGATTTATCAATTTTTGTTGACTTTTTACATTTCTTACAAGTTACTGCAACATCATTGAAATTAGCAATATGCCCAGAAGCTTTCCAGGTTCTTGGATGGGAAATAATACTCGCATCAATTCCAACTAAATTATCTTTTCCATAAACAAAAAAATTCCACCATTCTTTCTTTATATTATTAAATAACTCTGTCCCCAATGGCCCAAAATCCCAAAACCCAGATAATCCTCCGTAAATATCAGAACTCCTAAAAACGAATCCTTTTGCCTTACAAAAATTAGTTAATTCTTCAATTGTAATTTCTTTCTTTTCTACTTTATTTTCATTTACAATTTCTTCTCTAACAATTTCTTTTTTTGCATCCTCTTGTTTTATGTTTTCGATTTTTGTTGTTTTTTTATCCATTGTTTCAATTATTTCTTTTGCTTTTTTCTCAGCTTGTTTTTCATTCTTGCCTAAGTAAGCTAAAGTTTTAGTTTTAACTTTTCCATCAATTCTTTTGTTCTCATTTAAGTAATAATAATCTTTTCCATTTATCACTTTCTTGACAACAAAAGCCATAATTAATTTTAGGCACTACACTTTTTAAAGATTTTGATAAATAAATTTAAACTTTGAAGGAAAGTCAAGCGAACGAAACCTTTGGTGTCGTCGCATGCGGAATAAAGGATTCGAACCCTTGCAGGCACTAAGCCACGAGAGCCTTAATCTCGCCCATTTGACCACTCTGGCAATTCCGCATATAAAAAGTAAAGGATATTGCTATAAAAATATATTGAAAGAATTAATTATTTGCAACTTTTGATTTAGGTTCTTTTTCTTTGATTTTGTCTTCAAGTTTCAATTTTTCAATAAGTTCCTTGTATCTATTTCTTATTGTAACTTCTGTTATTCCTGCAATATCTGCAACTTCTCTTTGTGTCTTTTTTTCGTCGTTCATTAATGCAGCAACATATAAAGCAGCAGCAGCAATTCCTGCTGGACCTCTTCCTGAAGTCAATTCTATTTTTTCTGCATTTTTCAAAACAGTCAAAGCATCATTCTGGGTTTTAGGGGAAAGTTTCAATACAGAAGAGAATCTTGAAATATAATCTTTAGGTGAACTTTGTTTAACTTTAATTCCTAATTTTCTAATTATAAATCTGTAAGTTCTTCCAATTTCTTTTCTTTCAACATCCGAAGCTGTAGCCATTTCATCTAATGTTCTTGGGATATTATAACTTCTACAAGCAGCATATAAACAAGCAGCGATTACTGATTCCATACTTCTACCTCTAACCATTCCTCTTTGTAAAACATAATTATAAATTCTAGAAGCTTCATCTCTAACAACATTAGGAAGATTAAGATAAGAAGCAATAACTCTTAATTCAGCCATAGCTAATCTTAAATTTCTTTCAATAGAAGTTGAAACTCTTTCTTGCCATTTCTTTAATCTTAAGAATTTTCTAGTTTGTCCCGGTTCTAATTTGTAAATATCAGAAATTTCCCCAACATTAGTAGTTAATCCTTTATCGAATTTTTGCATACTAATTGGTGCCCCACCTCTTCCTTTTTTCTCATCTTTATCGAATTTTCCTTGAACATCCATTCCACCATCAGTCATTTTATCTTCGACAACAAGTCCACAATCATTACAAATTATTTCTCCTAAATGAGAATCATAGGTTAAGTTTATGCTGTTACATTCAGGGCATTTTTTTACAAAAGTCATTTTGAAGTGAAGAGTATTTTCTTAGTAAGGTTTATAAATCTTTTTGTTTTATAAATCTTTTGGTTTTTATAACTATGCCCTAGAAGTAAAAAACAAGCTTATTTTGTCTTTTCTGTGAATATTCCGTTGACAACTCCTTGTTGAGTTGGACGATTTGTTACTTTAACCTTTCCTTCACTTGTAAGAAGAATTGTTCCTTTAGTAATAATATTTTGTCTAGCTAAGAATCTATTTGAGGGAGTTTCAAGAACATTTTTTATTTCTAGTTTTTTACTTTTTTTGCTATCTTGAACATTAACAAATTTGCTACCAAATAAAACTACTTTTATATTTCCACCAACTGTCTTTTTTACTTTCCTTCTGTCTTCTCCAAGTTTGATTACTCTTCTTTGTCCAGAGATTTCTCTACTTTTCTTTTTTCTTCTTTGAATATATTTTCCACCAGATATCTTTTTTCCTTTATCCATAGTATGATTTTTGATTTTTTGTTTAAATACCTTTCTATACAAGAGAAATTAAGAAAATTTAATCACGTTCGAATAGATTATTGAATAGATGTAAAATTTTGTAGAAACTTTTATAAACGAAGCCCAATAATCTAATTTATGACCAGCGGAATTGAAAGACCTTTAGACTTGTTAAATGCCTCAAAGGGAAAAGAAGTTTTGGTTTATTTAAAAGGGGACAAGCAATTTGCAGGGACTTTACTTGCTTTTGACATCCACATTAATTTGGTATTAGATAATATCAAAGAAATGCAAAATGGCGAAGTTAAGAGAAACCTTGGATTGACTTTCTTGAGAGGAGATACAATCATTTGTATTTCACCTGCATCAACTGCCTTAAAGAAATAAATTCTTATTAAACCATTTAGGTACTTATTCTAATTGGAATTTTGACAAGTTATATAAACGTTTTTTAATTATTTAAGGAATGATAAAAGTAAAATTTTTAGGGACATCTGGAGCAGTTCCAACAGCAGAAAGAAACCATACTTCAATGTTATTAGAGTATGAAAATGAGAATATTCTTATTGATTGTGGAGAAGGAACACAGAGGCAATTTAGGAAAGCAAGAATAAATCCATGTAAAATTACAAGAATTCTAATTACGCATTGGCATGGAGATCATGTTTTAGGTCTACCAGGATTATTACAAACATTAGGTTTTAGCGAGTATAATAAAACACTTTACATTTATGGGCCAAAAGGGACAAAAGAATTTATGCAAAATTTATTCAAAACTTTTTTCTTCCAGGGTAAATGCCCAATTGAAATAAAAGAGGTAGAAGGTAAATTCTTTGAAACAGAGGACTTTTACATAGAAGCAGAACAAATGACCCATGGAATACCTTGTAATGCTTACAATTTTGTAAAGAAAAATCAAATAAGGATAAATAAGACAAAGTTAAAGAAAACCCCCTTAGAAGGCCCTATTATTGGAAAATTGAAGCAAGGAAAAGATGTAATATATCAAGGAAAAAAGTATCTTGCTAAAAACCTTACATACAAAGAAGAAGGTAGAAAAATTTCTTTTGTTTTAGATACTTCATTTAACAGCAAAATAATCCCGTTTGTTAAAGATTCAAATTTATTAATCTGTGAATCAACTTTCGACGAAGAGATGAAGGAGAAAGCAGGAGATTATAAACACCTAACAGCAAGTCAAACAGCGGAAATAGCTAAAAAGGCAAAAGCAAAAAAATTAATTTTAACGCATATAAGTCAAAGATATAATAAAAATTTAAAAAAGATAATTGAACAAGCAAAAAAAATATTCAAAGACTCAACAATTGCAAAAGATTTTGAAATTATAGAAATTAAGTAAACTATAACAAATCTCTACTAAATCTTTTCTTCTCTTCTGACAAATCAATTTTTTGAATATCTCTCAATACTTTGTTTCCCTCTTCAAAAGCTTCATATTCAGTTGTATAAAAGGAATCACAAACAGCAAGAATAAAATAATCCTTATCTTTCACTTTACCTAATTTATACCCCCATTTATCTCCAGAAATAAAAGGTAAAACTTTTGTCTCTTTATCTTGAAGCATTAATGTTCCAAGTAATGAAACTATCATAAAATATAGAACATTTATCATCTTATAAGAATTATTATTCTACAAAAAAGCTAAATAGAAAGATTTTAAATAGAATTTTATCTTGTCTTTGATATGCTCGGGTAGCTCATTGGTTTCTTAAAAAGAAACTACAATGGTAGAATGCTTAAAAACATTAATCGCTACCAGAGATCATACATGCCTCGGTAGCTCAGCCTGGATAGAGCACTAGCCTTCTAAGCTAGGGGTCGCAGGTTCAAATCCTGTCCGGGGCGTTTATTTATAAAAAAGAGAGAATGAAAAAAATGAAAAAAATGAAATTTCCATTAAAAGAAAAATACATAGCGATGCTTGCTCCAAGTTTTGTTGTAGATTTCTCATACCCAAAAATTATTTATCAATTAAGAGATTTGGGTTTTGACAAAGTTGTTGAACTTACTTTCGGTGCAAAGATGGTTAACAAGAATTATCAAGAATATTTAAAGAATACAAATAAATTAGCAATATCTAGTGTTTGTCCTGGAATTGTTGAAACAATCAATTCAATTAATAAAAAATATTCAAAAAACTTAATTCCTGTAGATAGTCCAATGATTGCAACAGCAAAAATATGTAAAAAAATTTATCCTTCCCATAGACTTATTTTTATTTCTCCTTGTAATTTTAAAAAATTAGAGGCAAAAAAATCAAAGTTAATTAATGAAGTTATTGATTATAAAAAGTTAAATTATATTTTAATAGAACAAAATTTACAAAACAAAAAATATTCTAAAAAGAAAACATACTTTGATAAGTTTTACAATGATTATACTAAGATTTACCCTCTTTCAGGAGGGCTTTCTAAAACCGCTAACTTTAAAGGAATTGTAAAAAAAGAAGAAGTGAAGATCATTGATGGAATGAATAAGGTAAATAAATTCTTATCTTCTTCAAACTCAAAAATAAAATTTCTTGATGTTACCTTTTGTAAAGGAGGCTGTATTGGTGGCCCTTGTATAAACTCCAAACTTCCGATATTCTTAAGAAAAAGAATATTAACAAAATATCTTAATATAGCTGCTAAAGAAAAAATACCAAAGGGAAATAAGGGAATTATAGAAAAAGCAAGCAAAATTAACTTCAAAAAAGCGAATAAATAATTTTATATACAATCTAATTTTAGTTTTTTTACGCGGAGGTGGCACAATGGTACTGCGTTTGCCTGCAGAGCAAATTTTCGTGAGTTCGATTCTCACCCTCCGCTTTCAGTTTAAATCTAAAGATATCCCGTTAAACTAAAAACCTCGGCCCTCTGCTTTTTGAAGTATTGAAAAAGCGTTGATTGAAATTTCCTATTTCAAGCTCTGCTTCAATATATAAAGAATAATATAACCCAAGATAACAAAACCTCGACCATTCGTTTAAATTTATTTAAATTATAAAAAATTATTCACCAATATATCTATACGCCCTATACACAAAATAAGAATCTTCAACAATTGAAACGGGAAAGTTTGTCAATTTCACCCAAGAAAAATCTTCATTGTTAAGATATCCTGGTTCTTCATAAACAAATATTGTTTTTATTATTTTTTCATCCCCATTGATTATTTCTTCTCTATCATTACCATATTTACTAAATATTCCAACATGGGCAAAACGTACTGTATTAAGACCAAAAAAAGTTTTTTTTGCAAAGACAATAATATCTCCTTTCTGAAGCTCGCTTTCCAATTGATTAGACTCAGTTATCTTAGTATATTGATCTTGATTACTATCAAAAAGTTCGGTTAATTTTTTTATATCTTCATAATCACTAACAGTTAAAACATCTCCTTTAAGAAGACTAATTAATTCAGTTGTCTCAACTCCTACTTCTGCTAAAACTCTTATAACAAATCTCGCAGCAACATCATCAAAGCAAGTTTCGTCAAGATTACATCTTTTTCCTGATTTATCTTCTTCTCTTGTTTCTTGCCATTTTTCGTCTGCAAATCCTTTTGCAATTGCTAAAATAGTCTCCCCACTATTTACTGGTATAATTATAGAAGGTGTATCAGCAGTAGTTGTAGAAGTAGTAGTTGTAGGGGCACTAGTTTCATTTTTCTTAGTTTCTGCATTTACTTTGGTTTCTTTAAACAAAGAATAATAAGCATTTCCTCTTAAAAAATGTAATTGTGCTTTTTCTTTATTTGAAAAAACTTTATCAATTATTTTATTAATTAATGTTATTTTTTGATTATCAGTAGTTTTTACATCTTTAATTTTAGTTAAATTATCATCAAATTCTTTTTCATTTAGGTATCCCCCTTCTGCTTTTAATTTTTCAAGATAACTATCTGTAACTTCCTTTAAAGCCCCTTTCTCAACAGTAATTGTTTTTATTGTTTCTTCTACACTCTTTGTATCAATCCAACATCTTGTTTTTGTGTTTCCACAATAACCAACATTTTTCCATCTTGCATTTGCTGTTCCGATATAATTATCTGTTCCTTGCCCTGGATTAGTTGTAGAACATCTTCTAATTATTCCTTGATTATATAATTCAGGGTCAATTAAATTTTCTGCAGCAGACTGCACATTAGGATTCAATAAACTATATGCACTCATTGTTCCAGAAATACATTCATTCTCTGTAGTAATATCTGTTTGTGTTGCTTGTTCTTCAAGATATTTATCTTTAACATAATTAACAGCAAAAGAAGTTGAAACTTGTTGGAACCCGCATTGTTCAACACCATTAACATTTACACATAATTGATTATAACCAGAAGTTTCAATTTTATCAACTGTCTTAGAAGCATATCCTCCCATTGCAATATAACCTGAATCGATTACAACAGAAGATAAAGTATCTCTATAGTATGAATTTGAATTTGGTTTCAAATAAACTTGATAATTAACACCAGAATCATTTCCCGAATAAATATAGAAAAATACTTTGTAATGAGAAGTTGGTGGAACAGTTGCTGTTGATAAGGGTATTTCATCAAATCTTGCTGTGAATTGTACAGGTGAATCTGCTTTTGTTATTGAACTTAAGAAATCTGCTCCAGAAGGAACAACCCCTGAAATAAACATTTTACAAACCCCGTCTGTAATTCCTTCTGTTGTTCTAGTTAAGAAAGCTTGTTTTGAATTTGCTCCATAATAACTTGTAAAATAATTTACAGATTTAGAAGCCATATTCCAAGCACTTGCAATTCCTAAATATTCTCCCCCACCCCTAACATTTTGTCCTGTTATCATATCCAATACTTTTGGAATAAGAATATCTGAAATAGGCATTACTTGTTTCCATATAAAATCACACATGTAAACGCTAAATATTTCATCACAAATTCCGATTGTTTCTCCTGTTGTTAAACTTGTTTGCAAACAATCTCTTGTTCCTTTAAGCACAGATAAGAAACTATCAAGTCCTGCTTTAACCCCTGTCAAACATATGGGAACAACAATTCCTTTGTTAGCATTAGGTAAGCACAAAAATAAACTACCAACAATCCCTGATTGAATTACATCTGGAACTTGATAAGCCCCTCCTAAATCACATCTACTTGCAGGACAAATAACAGGATCACAAAGATTAAACATTAACAAACAATCTTTAGGAGACATAAAATCTTCACATTGAAATTGAGGCAAATCAATAGCTGATTCTCCAACATCCATTGATACCCCATTAATAGTTATTTTTTTGTCTGCAACTGCTTTACTATGAACTCGTGCTGCCTCTGTAATTGCATTACTTGCTTTTGTAATTAGAGATTTGGTTGCAGAATCATAACTCCCAATCATCCCTAAATTAATCATTTGACAATCATCTTTATTACCAATTTGAAATTCTTCTATTCTATTTTCTCCAACATTACAAAGCCAGAAACTAACTAATCTCCCACTTGAATCATAACTTCTAATATTTGAACCAATAGCAACAGTTTGTTTTACCCCCGCATACCATCCACTTGCTTTGTCTAATGGGACAACAGCAGGCATTCCCTTGTAAGGTTCTGTTTCATAATATCTTAATGTTGGGTTATCATAACGATTAGAAATAATTTTCTTATCTTGATTTAAAGAAGCATTATAAGCTGCTTTGTTATCAACAATTTCTTGGATAGTTGAAGTTAATCCTACTCTTGCTTTTTCTTTTAATTCGGAAGTTGATGTAGTGTCTTCTATAATTGATAAATACAAATCTATTTCCTCTAATTGACTTTCGCTATAATATCCTTTTTCAAAACCCTCAAAACTAAACATTGTTGATAATTCTGAATCTTGAGTGAAGGCAGTAGGAATATATTCACTTAAACGAACTAAAATATCTGAAGAATATTTTTCAACAATTTTTTCAGTATCAACAGAAGGCGTATCAAATAATTTTGTTTCTACAGGATAATCTGCTTCCCATTGTTTAATTTTAGCATTTCTAGTTTCAGTTAACTGACTAACTAAACTAACTTCTGCATCAATCTGATTTGAAATGGATGAATTAGCAAAACATTCTGCAACAGTCTCGAATTTCCCTTGTAAAACTAAAGTGTCACATTTCTTGAACCACCCACCATCTTCTCCTCTCATTATCCATGTTCTTGCTCCTCCCCCTGTTCCAGCATTTGTAAAAAAGTTCTTAGCAACTAATGCAACTCCAGTAGCAAGACAAGCTGTTTTCAAACTTTCAACAGCTGTTCCTAAAGATGCAGAAATTTTTCCCCATTTTATAATTGTTGAATTTAAATCTTGAATTGTTTTATTTATTTTTTCAGGAGCAAGTTGAATTGCTCTTTTTTCAATTCCTACCTTAAAACTAAAATTAGCATTTGTTCCAGAAGCATCTAAATTAGGGATAACAGAAACCTTAGCTAATCCTTTAAAATTAATTTTAGAAACAAGGAAAGAATATCCCTCAACTAATTTAAGCATATCTTTTTCTAAAGTAATTGTGTCTGAACCGAATTCTTTTTTAATAGACTCCATTGCTGTTGTAGAACTTAAACTTATTTTTAATTTAATAGAATCCCCATTAATAGAAATTAATTGAACTTTATTATTTTCTCCAGGTAAAGAAATTATTTGATTTTTTCCTAAAGAATACGGAATATTATTAATATTAACTATTGCACCATAATCATTAAAATCAGGTTCTTCAACCCATTCAAAAGATATTTTTTTAATAACTTTATTTATTGTAACTTCTCTGCTATTTGCTTCTGTGCTTGCAATTTGGAAATCATTACATTCTGAAGGAAGTTGATTTGAAGGATATTTTTGTTTATAATTATCACATAATTCTTTCACTACTGCTTTTTGATTACTAAAAGAAACAAGTTTTATTTCATTGTATAAAGCTTGTTCCCCGAAAGTTGTTTTTTCACTTTCTTCAGAAGAATAGCTTTCTATTATTGTTTCATAATCTTCTTTTGCATTTTCATAATAGCCTTTTGCCTCTCCTGTTAATTCAATATCTTTTCCTTCTGCTAATCCTTTTAAAATAACCGCAAAACCATAATTATTATTTTCTTCACCTTTTTTTATCCCATACATACTTTCCCCTTCAAGAATAAATTGAAATAACCTTGCAATAGTTGTTCCTGCAGCTTTTGCTTTCTGCTCACTTACTTCACCAACAAATCCTGTTCTATCTTGTGCATTCATATCTTCAATTAAAGGACTAAAAGAAAGAATTTGAGCCTCAGTTAATGGTTGTTCTTTTGTTGCTCCAGGAACTCTTGCTACATAAATAACTAAATCTTTAGAGTCTTTAGAATTTTTTAAAGTACCAACATAAACTAAATGAACAGGTTCTATTCTTTTTGTTGAAGAATTAGGTATTCTATCAAATAAATAATCTCCAACAGAATATTCTTTTTCTATCCCCCCAATACTCAAATTCACTTTTGGTGCTATTCTTAAAGTAGATAACTTTAAACCAGAATCTTCTTGACAATTAATTGTAACTTGTTTATTAATACCATAATTTTTCAAACTTGTTACAGTACATTTATTATCAAGGAATTTTTCACCTTGTGCAACTTCAAAAATATCAGAGTCAACTTTTAATACTGCTCTTGAAGTAGAAGCATCTAAATCTTCTAACTTAACCCATAACCCTGCTTTGCATTCAAAACCAGGAAGATAAATCATTGAAGAAGTTGCTCCTTTTTTTAAATTAAATTCTGAAATCTTTCCATTTTCAGAATAAACAGATATATCCGCATTATCACTTTCTAAATTTTCAACTCTAATATACCCTTTTCCATTCCAAAATCCGGACTTATATTTTTGAACTTCCCATTCAGGGTCTGTTGTACTACTAAGATAAAAAACAACTTTTCCTATTCCAAAAGCATTTTGTATATTATACTTAACTTTTGCTGTTAAATTTCCCATTATATATTCTGGAATTGCAGAAGAATTAGGTTGTTTCTTCAAGTTAATAACCACATATCCAATATTATTTAAGACAGGAGAATTAAGATTACCTTTTATACCTAGTGCTGCTTTTGCTGGATGGAAACTTATCCCAGAAATTTCTTTTGAATATTGTCCTGAAAAAGAAACAGTATCAATTGATTTAACATTAATCAAAGGATTAATTTGAGTTGCTCCTAATTGACAATAAACAGGAACATTATTTTCTTCAAGTAAATCGGACCTAATAACAGAAGGAGTACATCCAAAAGGAGTTATTTGAATTACAAAATCTTGGCCTTGTTGACACAAGGTAGAACCTGTTGTTTCAGTAGTTTTTGAAGAAGACAAAAAATTAGATGTAAATGAAGCAGCAGAAGCATTCACACTAAATAATATTAAAATTAGAAAGATAATTCCGAACTGTTTAACTAAATTATTTTTCAATTTAAATTAACCACTAATTTACTTGTTTCAAAGATTAAATAATTGTTCTGAAGTTGTTCTATTGAAGAAGGAGTTCCAAAATTAGTTGTATCTATCTCTATGGAATTAGAATTTTTAAGAGAAGATCCTTCAAGATAAAGATTAGCTGTTCCTCCAGCAGTCAATGCATTCGAAATAACCTGAGCAGGAATTTTCATATCCACACAACTTTCTTGAGTAGCCCCAAATATTCCTAAAATTCCTGAACTTGGAAGTTTAGTACATTCTTTAGTGGTTGTTTCAGGTAAGTTAATTGAAGAATTTTTATAAATATAAACTGAAATTTCATAATCTCCTTGACTTAGGTTAACTTTCTTTTGTAAAGGATAAGAAATTGTTTGTGAATTTTCTTCAGAATTAAAATAAATTAATGCTTCACCTTGATAATTTGCCCCATCAATTTTTAATTTTATATCCTGGTCATAAAGTTTATTCATAACAATTTGAGCATTTCCTTCTGTAGTAGTAGAGTATTGATATCTAGTGTTAGCAAAACCATTTGCTTCTGCACTAATAAACCCATTAACACATTGAGGAAATTGTTCTTCTAAAATTCCAGAACTTGCTTTTCCTATGTAACAATTTTCTCCAAGACATTCATAAGAAATTTCTGCATTTATAGGATTAGAATTAGAATCAACAACTTCTATATTAGTTAAAACATTTTTATATGGACAAAGTTCAAGTTCAACCCCTTTTGATGCGGTATAATTCAAAGCTGTTCTAGGTTTATTTCCCCTTATAACAATTGCAACAGGAAATTGAAAAACTTCTTCTCCCTCATAAACCTGAATTAAAATAGGATAATTAAAATCATAAACAAAGTGGTAAGGAACAAAACAAAGTCCAGCAGCCCCTAACCCTTGCTGATTTCCTATTGGTTTTGCAGTTAATACGTTTCCTTCAGAAGGCAAAACTTCAAAACTCATTGGCCAATTTTTAGAAGTAATAAATCTTGCTTTAGTTGGAATTGAAGCTTCAACAAAAAAGTATTTTTCACTTTCAGTGGAAGGATTTTGTGTGCTTAATGCAAAGGTATTTACTTCAATAGCATCTTGTAATGAAGAAAAAATATCATAAGTATTCCATATTTTAGGGCCACAAGTTAATTCAACCCCGTCGACAGGAGCATATAATCTTAATATATCCACGCCATAATTTTCTAAAAACATTTCTTTTTTCTCTTTCTCATATAAAACCCTAGCAGAATTATAAAGAGTTCCTAACTTAGATGAAACAGCTATTTTATGATTTTTAATTAAAGTTACTTCTTCTCCTTTTTTTATCTCTAAATTCATATACATATCTACAACAACATCATTATTATTTATTTGAACATTAGCTTCAGCATCATCTTGATTTATTTCAAATCCTTCTTCATAATAACTTTGAAAATTACATTGTCTTATTTTCTCTTCAATAAAATTTTTCAATTCGGTTTCCATTTCTGTTTTTGAAGGTATCTGTTCTTTGGGAATATTTCCTCCAGAAACATAATACCAATAAGGAATTGAACTTCCAACAAAATCCAATTGTGAAGAAAAGGGAATAGAGGGTGTTCCTATCTCATAATTTGGAATTTGTATATATCCTGCTTGACTTTCAAGGACATCAATTCCAACTAAAGTATCTTCTTCTAAACAAGATAAAAAATTAAGGTAAGCTGATTGAACGTTTGAAGGGACTTGAGGAGTAAATAAATTTGATTTTGTTATAAAGAATAATGCAACTCCTGTAACAATAACCATTGCAATTATAATAAAAATAGTTACTTGTCCTTTCTTATTTTTCATTGGGGAAAACCTCATTCCACCTCTATTCTTATACATAAAGAAAACAATGGAATTATGTATATAAATCTTATGAGAAATTATGAATACAATTCACCTGTTTATCCTCGAGAATGCATAATTTAAATAAATTTAAATATCTCTTTTATGTGATGAAGTTACGGCCCTATAAGCTAATGGCAGACTATGTCCTTGACGTGGACAAGACCCAAGTTCGATCCTTGGTAGGGCCATAAGTTTTAATTATAAATTAAAAATTATGTTTTCAAAGATTTTATAAATAAAAAAAACCATATATTATTATGAAAAAAAAGGTGAAGTTTTGTCCAAGATGTGGAACCTCAAATAATTTACAAGATGGTTATTGCATTAAATGTGGTTATAGTTTTAAACAAAGAGGGAAAAAATCCAATCCAGCACAAATTTTTGTGGTTTTACTTGTCTTAGTAGGGTTATGGTGTGCAATAAGAATATTCTTAAAAAAACCAATAATCCCAACAGAAGTGCTTAATTTCGTAAAAACCTTGTTTGCCAGCTTCACAAACAAGGCAGGGTAATATTTAAAAAGCTTTTTCTTTTTTAACTTCTATGAAGATTCCGAAAACAACAAATCGTTATTGTCCCTATTGTAAAAAAAAGACAAGTCAGAAGATTAAAGCAGTTGGTACAGGATTCCAAAGAGGAACCTTAACTAGAGGATCAAAGCATAGGGCTAAGTTAAGAGGACTAGGCAGAGGAATAGGAAATAAGGGAAAATGGGGATCAAAACCAGCAATGTCAAAATTCAAAAGAAAAACAAAAACAAACAAAAAAACTAATTTTATGTACACATGTTCAGTATGCGGAAAATCTAAATACCAAAGAAAAGGACATAGAGCTGGCAAGGTGGTACAAGAATAAAGATGGCACAGGAAAAAAGAAAAAAGAAATTTTTTGATGTTGAAATCCCTATTGTGGGAAAACAAACCCAGATGCAAGCTTATGAAATTTCTGAATTGAATAACAGATTCTTGAAATATGATTTAACAAGAATATTAAGAGGAAAAGGAATAATGCTAACATTAAAAACAAAGGTTGAAAATGATGTAGCATCAACTTATCCTACAAAAGCAGTTTTACTTCCTTATTTCTTAAGAAGAATGATAAGAAAAGGAACAAACTATGTTGATGATTCTTTCGAAGCTGAATGTAAAGACGCTAAGCTTAGAATAAAACCAATTTTAGTAACAAGAAAGAAAGTTTCAAGAGCAGTAAGAAATGCCTTAAGAGTAAAAGCAAGAGAAGAATTAACTTTATATGTAAAAGATAAAACATCAGAAGAATTATTTGACGACTTATTAAAGAATCAAATGCAGAAACCATTAAATTCTAAGTTAAAGAAAATATATCCTCTATCTCTTTGTGAAATTAGAGTTTTTGAAAGTAAGTTGAAGTAAACCAAGATAAGAAATCTTTTAAACCCATTTTTTCTTCTAATAATTATATATGCCTGTGTAGCTCAGTAGTTAGAGCACCTGCCCTGTAAGCAGGGGGTCGGGAGTGCGAATCTCTCCACAGGCTTTTGCGTAGCAAAAGAAAGCGAACTGAATTTATTCAAGTTCACAGACTTTTACAAAAGACTGAAAGCTAAAATTTCCTATTTTAAGCTCAGGCTTTTGTATTCTTTAATGATATTAAATAAATTTTATTCAAGATAGTTTTTTAAATAAAAGATAATTGAATAATGTATGAGGTTGAAAAATTCTTTTAAAAGTAAAGGTTTAGTAAAAAAAATTGAAAAATTAGATAATGATTTAATTACTCTTTCTAAATATCCTGTAACATTTGGTAGAGTTAAAAGAGCTTCTCTTATAGCTCAAAAAGCAACTGCTTATCAAGAATTAGGAGAATTAGAGGGTAACAAAAATTATCTTAAAGCTGCTGCAGAATTATGGAGAAGTGCAGGAGATATGATAGAAAAAGTTCCTGGCAAAACTTCTTATGGAGAATCTAAATTATATCATTCAAAGGCAGAAAATTTAAAGGAGATGTTAGATGCTCCAGATCATCTTGGAAGAACAAGTGAAGAAATTGAAAATTATAACAATCAATCATTCGAGAAATATAAAAGATTAGGATTAACTTCTTTTGTTTTTTGTATGGGTTTAGGAACATTACTTTTATCTTTAAACATGACTGGTAATGTTATTGGAACAAGAGATTCAACAATAAGTTCTGTTATAGGATTACTTTTAATAGTAAGCGGATTAACAACTGCATTCTTGTTGTTGAAAAAAACTAGTAAAAAAGTTGTTCCAAAAAAACAAAAAGTTTCTAAGAGAAAAACTACTAAATCAAAAAAGAAGAAAAATAAAAAATAATTTTATTTAATCTCCACCAGCTGCTTCTGCTTTTCCACCATCAATAAGTATTTTTGTAATTTCTTTAGGAAGATTTGCTATTTGTCCCCTCTCATAAGGTCCAACTTTCTCTCCATCTAATCCAACAAACTCATCAACAAAGTCTTTGAAAACAATAAGTTCATTTTTCTGATCTTCTCTCTCACCATTAAGCAAATCATTAAGAACTTTTTCTGAAACATCAATTGATTTCATTAATTCTTCAAAAAGAGTTTTTTCAAAAGGAAGCATATTCTCAAAATCTTGTTTAGAGATACCTGTCTCAGAAGCAACTAACACAAGATTAAGGATTTTCTTTTTTCTTCTGAGTATTAATTCCTTAAATAAGGTGATTGCATTTTCTAATTGCTTCTTTGCTTTAAGTATAACCTCTGAAAAAACATCGTTTTCTTTTGAAGCAATTTCCCTTTTCTCTTCAAAATACTCTGCAACATCATTTACAAAATTCTTGGGCAATTGTTGTAATTGATCAGAATATCTTTCCTTCTTTGATGCTTCATAAATATCGTTGTATGTTATCATATTATTTAATCTCCTTGGTTGCAGGATTTGTGAAAAACCCGCTGGTGGTTTCCATTATCATATAAAACAGAGTACAAATCGACTTTTAAGAATTATTGTGTCCTAAAAAACTACTTCAAAAATCCCGTTTTTATCAAAAGCTCTTTCCCATCAATTCTTCCTAATGTGCCTTTTCTTGCTTCACTTTCAGTAAATTTCCTTTCTCTTGGTATTCTTCCATTATACAAAAGAACAGGCACAGGATCAGCTGAATGAGCCTTATTCTTACAGGGTGTAGAATGGTCTGCTGTTACAATAACTTTAATATTATTTTGAGGAACAGTTTTTCTTAAAAAATCAAAAAAAGTCTTATCAATATATTCCAACATTTCTCTTTTTTCAATTGGTCTATTATCATGTCCAGGAGTATCTGTTTCTTTCAAATGGATATAAGCATAATCTGCTTTTTTCAAATTTCTCTTTAAGACCCAAATAGCAAATTTACATCCTTTTGCAAGCCCATCAAAAAGATTTTCATAAACGTCAATTCCTTTTAATTTGGGATAAACAAAAGAATAAGTTTTCATTCCACAAGTCTTAGAAAAACCGATTTCTAAAGGCATATAAGAAGAAGAAACCCAGTTTTTGTAAAGTTTCAAATTAGGAGGTTCAATACCTGCTCCTCTAACAAGAAGATAATTTGCAGGAAGTAATCCTCTTTTTTTTCTATCTTGATTTATAGGATGATCCTTCAAAACTTCATAAGCTTTTTTCAAAAAATCATTTACTAAATTTGCAGAATATTGAGAATTTTCTTCTTCATCAAGTGCCTTACATGAGAAGATTCTTTCAGAATTAACTGTCTTACCTTGCGTATAGGTTAAATCATTTCCTGTAATATTATCTGAAAATCCCCCTTTGAAAACTAATGCTCCCCTATGTCCTACTGTTGCTTGAAAAACAAATTGACAAGAAAGTTTTACTTGTTTATTGATTGCTTTTGCTAAAACTTGAGCTTCATAAGTTGTTAATGTTCTTCCTGCCCTTCTGTCTATTATTTTTCCTGATTCTAAAGAATCAATAGTTGCAAAATTAGCTCTCAAAGCTAAGTCTCCTCTCACTACTTTTATATCTGCTCCTCTTGCCTCAAGTTGACCTCTTGAGCTAGAAATTAAATCATTACCAAAAAGAGAAACAATAGATTCATCTGACTCAGGAATAAATCCAGGTCTTACAGGGTACATATAACCCATCTCCCCCCTTGCAGCTAAAAAAGAGAGATTTGGCATATTAGCTGCTTCTAATGGTGTTTTATTTCCTATTTGAGTATTAGGCAAATCAGCCATCCCATCAATTATTACAAATATCCCCTTCATAATTCTTAAAGGTTAAACTTCTTTATAAAAATTTATGTTCGCTTGGAAAGCATTATAAATTATTCAAACATTACATTTACATGTTCGGTTTTTTAAAAGACAAACTAGAGAAATGGACAAAGAATATTGCTAAAAAGTCAGAGGAAACTCCAGAAAAACCTGAAAAAAAAGCAAAAAAAACTGAAGTTAAGGTAAAAGAAATAAAAAAAGACAAAAGAACAGAAAAAGAAACAAAGAAAGAACAGAAAAAAGATAAGAAAGAACAAAAGAAAATTCTTAAAGAACTTGAAATTAAAACAGAAGATTATGAAGAAAGACTAGAAAGATTAAACAAGGAAGAAAAAGAAGAACAAGGAGAAACTAAATTAGAAGAAATACCTGTTCCTGTAAAATTTAATATTGGAACCAAAAAATATGAACCTGATTTAGACAAATTACAAGAAAATATTTCAGAGGTTGAAGAAACTGAAGAAGAAAAGAAACCAGGAACAAAGTCCTTTTTCCAAAGAGTAACTTCTGGAATAAATAAAGTAAGAATTTCAGAGCAAGAATATCAAGAATATGCAGAAGACTTAGAAAATATCCTTTTAGAAAATAATGTTGCTTTAGAAGTTGCAGAAAGAATGGTTTTAGATTTAAAGGAAAATTTAGTTGGAAAAGAATTCTTAAAAAAAGAATTGGAATTTCAAATAAAAACATTATTCGGAGATATAATAAGAAATATTTTAGTTAATCCTACTAATTTAATTGAAGAAATAAAAGATAAAAATTATATTCAAAAAGAACCTTATGTAATTCTTTTCTGTGGAATAAATGGAAGTGGGAAAACAACAACAATTGCGAAAGTAGCAAACTATCTTCAATCAAAAGGAATTTCTTGTATAATGGCTGCAGGAGATACATTTAGAGCAGCTTCAATTGAACAAATAAAAGAACATGGAAAAAGATTAAAGATAAATGTAATTGCTCATGACTATGGAGCAGATCCGGCAAGTGTTGGATTTGATGCAGTAAAATATGCTAAAAAGAATAATATTAACTGTGTTTTAATTGATACTGCGGGAAGAATGCATACTCAAAAAAATCTTCTAAGAGAAATGGAAAAAATAGTTCGTGTTTGCAAACCAGATAAAAAATTATTCATTGGAGAAAGCATAACAGGAAATGATGCTGTTGAACAAGTTAAAAGTTTTGATGAAACAATAGGAATTGATGGAATAATTTTAACAAAAACAGATGTTGATGAGAAAGGCGGAACAGCATTAAGTGTAGGTTATGTTACAAAAAAACCAATTTTCTATTTAGGAACAGGTCAAGAATACAAAGACATTGAACCTTTTGATAAAAACAAGTTTGTTGAGAAATTGGGATTGTAAAAATGAAAAAAAGAGTTAAAGAAAAGGAAAAAGAAACCAGACCCTATCAAGAAATAAAAAAAGAATTAGAAAGTATAGCCAATGAACTAAAAATTACACCAGATTCTTTATATCAAGCAGAAGTTTATGATTCTTCTTCTTCTTTAGAAGAGGGAGAAGATGGAATTAAAAGAACACTTAATAGAGCCATACTTTTAGATGAAATTAAAGATGCTATAAAAAGATATGGGGTTGACGAAAAAAAAGTAAACATAGCAGACTTGCAATTAAAATATCGCATTGATCTTGATAAAAAAAGGGCATATAAAGATGCAATAAGAGAATTAACCTGGGAAAAACGTTATGCTAAAAGTATAGCAGGGAAAGAAAGGGAATATGTATTAAAAAATATAAAAAATAATCCTGGATTAATTAGACAATTTGCCAAGATTGCACAAACAGTAAATAAAGAAGCTTGGGAAGGTTGGGAAAATTTTATAGGCTCTTTTCTTCTATTTCTAAGCGGAATATTTTTCTTATCTTCTAATTTAACAGGTGATGTAATTTCTTCTTCAGTACAATCAGATTATAATATTATTGGGGGAATTTTATTAATTATTGGATTAATCAGTTGCTTATTTTTATTTTCGAAGAAAAAAATTTAAAAGAAACCTTTTAAAACAAACTTCTTCTAACAAAAATTATGAATGCAATAATATTACTAATAATTGGTGGAGCAATAATAACAGGCGGAGACTTGCTTTTAAAAAAATGGGCAACTAATTCACAATTGTGGGTCTTATTAGCAGGATTGTTTATATCAGTAATAGGATTAGTTTTTTTAGCATTTGGATTTAAATCAAAAAGCATAGCAACAGCAAATATTATTTTCATTGCAGTTAATATGATCACATTATTATTAGCTCAAATATTTTATTTTAAAGAAACATTAACTTCAATTCAATTTTTCGGAATATTACTTTCAGTTGTTGGTTTATTTATAATAGAACTAGGAGCATAAGGGTATTTCTCAACTTTTAAATACACTTAATTAATTCTATTTTTATGGCATTCAAGATAACTCACAAAGATAAAAAAACAAATGCAAGAATTGGAAAGCTGAAAACAAAAAGTGGAACAGCTGAAACACCTTTTTTTATGCCTGTTGCAACCAGAGCAGCAACAAAAGGAATTACAAGTGAAGAACTAAAAGATATGAAAGTTCAAACAGTAATTTCAAATGCATTAATTTTATACTTAAGACAAGGTTCTGAAATTATAAAAAAAGCAGGAGGAATAAGAAAATTCATGAGTTGGAAAGGATTAAACTTCACAGATTGTGGTGGATTCCAAATGTATTCTAAAAGTATTTACATAAGTTCAACTGAAAAAGGAGTTCTTTTCAGAAACCCAATAAATGGAGAAAAACTTTTCATAACTCCTGAAAAAGATATGGAAATTCAACTAGACATAGGAAGCGATGTTGCAATGTGCTTAGATTCAATGCCTATGTATGAACATTCAAAAAAAGACATTGAAGAAGCAGGCAAAAAAACAACTGCTTGGGCAAAAAGATGTAAATTACATCATGATAAATTACAAGAAAAAATTCCAAAAGAAAAAAGGCAAATGTTATTCGGAATAATTCAAGGCGGAATTTTTGAAGACTTAAGAATAAAAGAAACAAATGAATTAATGAAATTAGATTTTGATGGTTATTCTATAGGGGGTTTTGGATTAGGAGAAACAATTGAAGAAGAATTCAAAGCAGTAGAAGCAGTTAAAAAAATTCTACCTGAAAACAAACCAGTTTACCTAATGGGAATAGGAACGCCTTTGGAAATTCTTAAAGGAATAAGTTTGGGAGTAGATGTTTTTGATTCAAGAATGCCAACTCAAAGTGCAAGAAGAGGAACATTATTCACATCAGAAGGCAAGATAAAAATATTAAATGAAAAATACAAATTCGATTACACAAGTTTAGATAAAAATTGTGGTTGTTTTGTTTGTAAGAATTACAGTAAAGCTTTCCTTAGATATCAATTAATGAATGATGAACCATTAGGACAAAGACTTGCAATGTATCATAATATTTATTTCCTAACAAAATTAATTGAAAAAGCAAAGCAGGAAATTAAGAAAGGAAAATTCAATGAATTCCTTAAAGACTTTGAAAAGAAATACAAATAATCTAACTTACCCAAAATTTAATAACCCTTAAAATACTTCTAAAAGAATGCTAGAGAAACTAGGAGCAGCATTAAAAAAAGCTACAGATAAGATAGCTAATGCTCTATTTCTTGACAAAGATGTTGTTGATTCAATAGTTAGAGACTTACAAAGAGCTTTAATTGAAGCAGATGTTAATGTGTCTTTAGTAAAGGAATTGTCTGACAAAATAAAGAAAGAAGGAATGGATGAAAGAATAAAGGGTATTGATAAAAAGGAACATCTTATCAAATTACTTCATAATGAACTTTTGGGAATTTTAGGTGAAAACAAACAACTAAAACTTTCTGATAAACAAAATAGGATTATGCTTGTTGGATTATATGCCTCTGGAAAAACAACAACAATTGCAAAATTAGGGAATTGGTTTGCAAAAAGAGGAAAGAAAGTTGCTTTAATTGGATTAGATGTTCATCGTCCAGCAGCAAAAGAACAATTAATGCAATTAGGAGAGAAAAACGGATTGACTGTTTTTACTGACTTAGAAGAAAAAGATGCTTTAAAAATTTGGAAAAATGCAGAACCAAAATTAAAAACATATGATTTAGTTTTAATTGATACAGCAGGAAGACACTCTTTAGATAAAGAATTAGTTGAAGAAATTAAAGAACTTGACAAAAAAATAAAACCAACAGAATCAATTTTAATTATGCCTGCCGATATAGGTCAAGCAGCAAAAACACAAGCAAGTGAATTCAAAAGAGCAGTAAATGTTTCTGGAGTTATAATAACAAGAATGGATTCAACTGCAAAAGCAGGTGGAGCATTAACAGCTTGTGCAGAAACAAAAGCACCTGTTTACTTTATAACAAATGGAGAAAAGATAAATGATATTGAAGAATTTAATCCAAATGCTTTCCTTTCGAGATTATTAGGTTTAGGGGATTTAAACACCTTAATTGAAAAAATTAAGTCAGTAACAGAAGAAAAAAATCAAAAGAAAATACAAAAAAACTTAGAGGAGGGAAAATTAACTTTAGAAGATGTTATAGAACAGGTTAAATCAATGAATTCTCTTGGAGGATTTGATAAAATAAAATCAATGATTCCTGGATTTTCAAATATTAATGCAAAAATACCAGAAGGCGCTTTAGAAAGTCAAGAAGCAAAAATAGCAAGATGGGAACACATTATTAAATCCATGACCCAAGAAGAAAAGGATAATCCAGAACTTTTAGAAAAACAAACAACAAGAATAGGTAGAATTGCAAAAGGAGCAGGAGTTGCAACAAGTGATGTTCGTTCTTTATTAAAACAATACAAGCTTCTTAGTGAAATTGTTACATCAGGAGGAGCAGGAATGGATATGTCAGAAGGAATGAGTCAAAAGCAGATGATTAAACTTGCAAAAAAATTTGGAAAAAAGATGAGATTTTAAATTCCATATCCCGCAATCCTTAAATATTCTTTATTTTAACTTCTTTTATGGTATTAGATTTACTATCAAACCTCACTGCAATAATTATGTTAATTGGTATAATTGTTGGAGCGGTAATAAGCCCAAGAATGAGTCATAAGATAGGTTATGAATACAATAGAGGGGAAGTTATTTTTAGGAAAAAATTAGAATATTTTGAAAAGATTCTTGAAACAATTGAAAATAATAAAAGAGCGTATAACATTGCAATAAAGAAAATAGGAATTTCTAAAAATAAATCTGCTGTTAAAGAAATAGTTGCAGAGATGAAACAACAAAGAATGCGTTTCTTACCAATGTCTAGTCCATTATATATGGACACAAGAAATATTTCTGAAAAAGTTATCAGATTTGTTAGAGTAGAAGGAATAATCTTTAATAGAATTGAAGGTCTTGTCACAAAGAATAAAAAAGAAGTTAAACTTATAACAGCACAACTTGAAAAGGATTTGGAAATATTAACCTTAAGAGGAAATGAAATCCTTTTTGAAATGAGAAAAGAAACAAAAAAATGATAACTAAGCTCATCGCACAAGGCGCAGAAGCAAAAATAGTCCAAAGAGATAACATCATCATTAAGGACAGGATTCCAAAATCATATAGAATTAAAGAATTAGATGAGAAAATAAGAAAACATAGAACAAAAACAGAAACAAAACTTCTTGAAAAAGCAAGTAAATTAATTAATTCCCCTAATCCATTAGAAATAAAAAATGATTATAAGATAAAAATGCCTTATATTAAAGGAAAAAAGCTTTCTGAAACATTAAACTCCTTCCAATCATTAAAACAAAAGGAGATTATGAAAGAAATAGGGAAAAACATCGCAATTCTTCATCAAGCAGATATAATACATGGAGATTTAACAACAAGTAATCTTATTTTATCCTCTGATTATAAATTAAAAGTTTTGTTTATAGATTTTGGACTTGGTTTTATAAGTAATAAAATAGAAGACAAGGCAGTTGATTTACATTTATTGAAAAAAGCTCTTGAGGCAAAACATTTCCAAAACTGGGAACTATTGTTTAATTCTGTTATTGAAGGATATAAGCAATACAAAGAATCAAAAAAAGTTCTTGAAAGAATAAGTATTATTGAAAAAAGAGGCAGATATAAATTTTAATTTGATTTAAAAATATTTATATATCAAAAACGCTCTATATAGTAATGACGTCGATTTTTGTTTGTAATCAAAAAGGATTGAAGGCAATAAAAAAAGAAGAATTACTTTCTAATTTAAATAAAAAATCAAATAATCTTTGGGTACATATTCCAAAATATTCTAATGAACAGGCAAATATGTTAAAAGAATTTTTCAAAATTCACCCAACAACCATAGAGGATATTTTTTCAGAACAAACACAAATTAAATATGAAGAGCTAGAGGACTATCAAGTAATAATTTTCAGAGGAATAGAAAGAATAAGAAAAAAAACAGTTGAAACTTACAATATCTCTTTTATTATTGGAAAGAATTTTGTTATAACAATTAACAGCGAAGGGAGCGATGCAATAGCTAGCTTAGTAAAGAATGATAAAAAAATAGAATCAATCTTAAAGAAAGGAACAAAATATCTTGTTCATTATGTTCTAGATAAAGAAGTTGATAAATACCTAAAAATAAAATCTGAATTAAATGAAAATCTTAATCAAGTTGAAATGGAATTTATGAAACATCAAAACAAAGAAATTCTTACCAAAATTTATTCTAAAGAACTTATTTTCTTAGAGTTAAGACATCTTTCTGAACTAACAACCGATCTATGTTCAAATTTAAAAAAACTTGCTGAGAATCCCTTAGACAGAGATTTAGTTTATTACTTTAAGGATATTTATGACCATGCCCTAAAAACAAAAGAGGGCTATGAGGCAATTTTGAAAAGAACAGAAGGAATAGAAGAATGGTATGCTACTATGACTAACTTGAAAACAACAGAAGTTATGCGTGCATTAACAATTATAATGGCTTTAATGATGCCCTTAACAATCATCACGGGATTTTATGGGATGAATGTTGCTCTTCCTTTACAAAACAACCCCCATGCTTCATTTTACATATTCTTAGCATTGATTATTTCAGCAGCATTAATGTTTTTCTTTTCTAAAAAAGCAGGATGGATTCCAAAGAAAGAGTAAATATTTCTAAATGCGTTTTAAACTTAAGGGAAAATGACTGTAAAGAAACCGTAGGTGTCGTTCATAGCCCTGCCAGGATTCGAACCTGGGTCCCAGCCTCTCTTTGTTCGTGCGAAGAGTATGAACGAAACCTCGTGAACACCAAAGGGCTAGATACTTGACCGCTGTACTACAGGGCTCTAACATTTAAAATTAGGGTTTATTTATAAGGGTTTTGGGGAGTTATTTTGGGGTATCAAAAGGTTTAAAAGATTAAATTGCGGTTTACTAAGATGTCAGAAATTGAAGAAAAAATAACAGAAGAGAAACAAGAAGAAAAAGCAAAAAAATCTAAAAAGAAGTCTCAAGAAGAATTTGAAAAAGAAGTTTTGAAATTAGCTGATAAAGGAATGACTGCTGAGAAGATAGGAGAATCCCTGAAAAGAGAAGGAATACATTCAAAAGAATATAATAAAAAGATAAAGGAAATTCTAGGACCCAAGTATAATAATCCAGACATGAAAAATATTCAAGAAAAGTTAACTAAAATAGAAAAACATATTTCAAAAAATAAAGTTGATAAAAGAGCAAAAAGAGACAAAGAAAGAGTTTCTGCTAAATTAAGAAGATTAAGAAATTATTTGAAAACACAATAAACATTTTTTGAAGAGGGAAAGAGGATGAAATCTAAAAATCTTGAATCAGAAATAGAAATAATTGCAGATAAGTTCCTAGAATCTTCATTAACAAAAGATATTTTTATATTAAGTCATTTTGATACAGATGGAATAACCTCCGCAACAATCTTCTTACAAACATTAAAAAAACTTGATAGAAGATTTTCCTTAAAAATAGTCAAGCGTTTAGAAGAAGAGGATATCTCTTCTTTACCAAAAGATAAAATTATTGTTTTTCTTGACTTAGCTTCTGGAAGTTTAAACTATATTGTAAATGCTAACTTGAAAGAAGTTTTCATAATTGACCATCATGAACTAATACAAGACGTTCCTGAAAGCATAAATATGATAAATCCCCATTTAAATGGAAAAGAAGAATTAAGTAGTTCAAGTTTAACTTATTTATTTTGCAAAAGATTAACAGAAGAAAGTAAAGATTTAGCAAAATTAGCAATTTTAGGAATGATAGGAGATTCAATGGAAAAAAGTATTGACAAGTTAAACAATTTTATAATCAACGATGGAGAAATAAAAAGAAAAAGAGGTTTGTTAATTTATCCTGCAACTCGCCCTTTAAATCGTGCTTTAGAATATTGTTCTGACCCATATATTCCCGGAATAACAGGAGATGCAAAAGGAGTTATGGAAATGTTAAGAGAGGTTGGATTAAGCCCAACAGGTGGAAAATACAAAAGTTTGATTGAACTTAATGAAGATGAAATGTCTAAACTTGTTACTTCAATTGTTTTAAAAAATCCAAGAGTAAGAAACAAAGAAATTGTCGGAGATATATTTTTAATTAAACTTTTTAATAAATTAGAAGATGCAAGAGAATTGAGTGCTATGATTAATGCCTGTTCTCGATTAGGAGAAAGTGAAACTGCAATTCAATTTTGTATGGAATCTCAAAAAGCAAAGAAAAGAGCAGAACTTATTCATGCAAAATATAAACAATTTATAATTTCGGGGTTAAAATCAGCAGCAGAAGCAGAAAGAGTTGAAGGAAATGGTTTTGTGATAATTAATGCTAAGGAAAAAATACTTGATACAATGACAGGAACAATTGCAAGTATTCTGTCTAATTCATCTTTATATGAAGAAGGAACAGTTATAACAACAATGGCATATTATGCAGATAAAATAAAGGTTTCTTCAAGGGGGGTTGGAAAATGTAGTAGAAATATTAGAGAAATTTTAAATGAAGTAATTGTTAGAATAGGGGGGGAAGTTGGAGGTCATGAAGCGGCAGCAGGCTGTATGATTACAAGAGATAAAGAAGAAGAATTTATGAGCTTGTTAAAAAAGAGCTTTGAGATAGAATTAGTAAAGATTTAAAACGCTAAAACTTATTCTTAAAATATGAAATTTGAAGTAGGAGACAAGGTGTTATGTACTGTAGACAGAATAGTCGGAACAGCGGTTTTTGTAAGAATTGATAATGCCAACATTGAAGGGGAAATAATTATGAGTGAGATTGCTCCTGGAAGAATAAGAAATATAAGAGACTATGTTGTTCCTAAAAAAAAGATTGTATGCAAAATTTTAAGAATTTCTGATGCAGGAAATATTGAACTTTCATTAAGACGTGTTACACAAAAAGAAAAGAAAGAAGTTTTAGAACAAAATAATCAAGAAAAGAGTTATTCTAGTATATTAAAAAGTGTTTTAGGAGAATCCGCAGAAAAAGCTTTTGAAGAAATAGCAAAAGAGGGAAGCCTCGCTTCTTTTATTGAAGATGTAAAAGTAGACTCAATAAAATTAGAAAAGATAGTTGGAAAAGAAAATACAAAAAAAATTGTAGACATACTCAATACACAAAAGAAAAAGAAAACTATTGTAAAAAAAGAGCTTCATTTAACAACAATAAAATCTAACGGGATAACTTTAATAAAAAAAATACTCGAAATGTTTAAAGGTGTTGAAATAAAATATATTGCAGCAGGAAAATATGGTTTAAGCATTGAATCAGAAGATGTTAAAAGTGCAGATAAAAAAATAAAAGATATAGCAGACTTAGCTGAAAAAGAAGCAAAGAAACTTGGCGTTGAATTCTCAATAAAATAATATTATTTTATTATACCTTATAGAAGATAATTAATCTTTTAAATAAAAATACTTAATATTATAATGGCTATAACTTCAGTAAATTATAAAAAAGAATTTTTGTCTTCAAACAAAAATATTTGTACAATACACCCCGCAAATGAGCCAAAAATAGTACATATTCAACAAGTAGAAAATCCAGAAGAACTAAAGTTTAGAGAAAAGCTCATAAATGATTATAGTCTAGCTAAAATTTCCGATTTAGGAGAATATCTTGGTGGAGATAAAAGTGGAGCATATATTTTTTCAATGAATTCAACTTTTAAAAAAGAGAATAAATTTGTACAAAATAATGTGCCTTATCAGTTAGTGGTTAATATAAGAAAAACAGGAACAAAAAAATGTGATCTAGAAAGATATTTATTAGAAGATTTATTTATTTGTCAAAATTAATCAATTAATTTAATTTGTTTTTCTCCAAGAACAGCTTTACCATATTCCCCATCGTAACCAGGAGTAACATGAATTTTTCCTTGTCTATTTTTTAATATTAATTCAATGATTTTCTCGTCTATTTTTGCTGATAAAAGCTCTTGATTTGAAACATTAAATAAAATATTAAATTCATTTCCAAATTGTTCAATTAAAGAATTATATTCTTTCCAAACAGCTTTACTTTCTAAAGCAGTTCCTAAATTTAAAGCAATTATTTCATGTAAGGGAAGAACTTTGTAAAAAGGTTTTGCATTTTTTGGTTTAACTCCTTCTGGGAAATTAGCAAGAATTTCAACTCTGTTCTCAACCCCAATTGTCATTTCTTTTTTACAAACAGGACAAATATTATTCAGTTTCTTACTTTCTTTATATGAACAAGAAAAATTACATAATCTATGCCCATCCCAATGATACTTTCCATAAGCAGGGTCAGTTTCTATTGTTGCAAGAAAAGAATTTCCTCTAATCTGGTTTATCATTTCTTGATAAGAATTTAATTTATTAAAAATAGTTGCTTCTCTACCCAATCTAAATGGCCAAAAACTATGTGCATCTGAAAAGCTAACAATTGCTTTGCTTTCTAGTTCTTTAATTTTCCAATTCATCTCAGGGTCAGAACTCATTCCTGTTTCAATTGCATGAATATTTTCAAATTCTTTCCCAAAAGCTTCTTTCAGAGAATCAAATCCTGTTTCACTTCCAAAAATACCAAACCAAGGGGTCCAAATATGTGCAGGAATAATTTCAATATCTTTAGAGATAGTCATTAAATCAGAAGTAAACTGTTCACAACTTAATTTGAATATTGGTCTGCCATCATAATCTCTTCTTCCTTTTGTATCCAAATATGAATTTATCTTTTTTGCAATTTCTAAACTAGGAATAAGTAAATCTAAATGAACTCTTCTTCCTTTCCCTTGCGTATACATTAAACATATTTCCCCTGTTATAACAAAAGGAAAATCATTAAAATAGTAAAGCCCATTTTTTTCAGTAAGTTTTTCTTCTATCTCTTTAATCCAAAGAGGATGTGTAAAATCTCCTGTCCCAATTAAACTTAAACCCTTAATTTTTGCCCATTTAACAAGATTCTCAAAACTTAAATTAGTACTACAAGCTCTTGAATATTTAGAATGAATATGTAAATCAGCAATAGTTATATCATTAAAATTTAGAATTTTATCCATATAAAAGAATAATAAACATAATTAATAAAGATTATCTATATTAAGGGAAAATCAAGCGAAGAAAACCGTAGGTTGTCTCGCAATTAATAAAGATTATTATAAGATTAATAAAAGTTAAATTTATTTATTTCTTTTTCTTCTTCATTAAAAATCCACCAGCTATTACAGCAACTAATACAATCACTCCAACAATTATCCAAGTAACGATAGAATTATTCAAAATTGAAGGGATTCCTGTTCCTTCATCAGTTGTCCCTATTTCTGGTGTTACTATCTTATCAGAAGCAATGACAAAATAACTAAAATGATTTAATTCAACTTCATAATAATAGTAAGTTGTATCCTCTTCTTTGAAAGTAGTAGTCAATTTTTCCCAAGTTTCTGAATCTTCATTGAATCTAAACAAACCAACTTCTTCTTTACTTAATCCTTTATCAGAAACCCATGATTTTTCTACTTGTATTTTCATAGTTGCTTTTTTCAAATTTTCAAGATTAGTTGTAGTTATATGAAGATATTTATAAAAATCCTCTTTAGCAACAGAAACATTTGCAGGTTTAGATTCATATTTATCAACTACTACTTTAACATTGCTTGAATTTTCAGTTAATTCTAATTGTATTTCACTTACACCTGTTCCTTGAGCAAATCCACTCATTGTTACAGGAGTTGAAGCAAGAACAACAGCCCAAGTTTTTGTTTTTTCAACAGGTTTAATTGTTGCACTTGAAGAAGATGAAGAAGATGAAGATGATCCGGAGGAGGAAGAAGATAATTCCACAATATATGTTGTAGTAACACTTCCTGAGTTTCCTAATAAATCTGCAAAAGAACATGAAACAGTATGTGTTCCAGTATCACTTGTTGAGGGGCTTGTAACATAAGAAGTTGCAGAACTATTCACTCCAACAATTGCATCGTTAGGAGAGCAACTACAAGTAATAGTATTTCCAGAATAGATTTGAGAAGGAGAACAAGTAAATGTTGCAGTAGGAGCAGTGTTATCAAAAGTTATTTGTACCTTTTCAGTCTTATTCAAATTAGTATTCACTGCTGTATCATTTGCATAAACAGTAACATTATACATTCCATCAGTAAATTTCGAAGTATCTATGCTTATATTGTAATAAATTCCAGAAGCAGATGCTTTTGTAAAATTAATCTGAACCCCACTTGAATTTGTGATATTAAAATAAACAGAATCAATTCCAGCTCCACCATCGCTAACAGAAACATTTAATGTTCTTATCCCAGAATAATTTCCATTATTAGTATTTGTAGTAAAAAAGGCAGAAACATTTGGGGCAATATTATCTACAATGAAGCTAATATACTTTGAATTATTCAAATTATTTAAAGTATCATTTGCATAAACAGTAACATTATATCTCCCATCTTGAAAAAGAGTTGTATCAATACTCGAATTATAATAAACTCCCGAAATCGATCCTCTATTAAAACTAATTTGAGTCCCATTAACATAAGTTACATTAAAATAAACCGAAGAAATTCCAATTCCACCCTCGCTAACAGAAACATTTAATGTTCTTATCCCAGAATAATTTCCATTATTAGTTGTAGTATAAAAAGTAGATACATTTGGAGCAGTAGAATCTAATGTTACTCCGTAAGTTATAATTGATGCCCCTTTATCAAAATCAGTTGTATTAGACAAAGTTGCATTTATAGAATATGTTCCTTCTAAAATTGAAGCAATTGAAAGGGTAGCATTACAAGAAGCAACCTCAGCAGATTTCACACAAACATCAGTACTTCCTATTAATGTCCAAACACCTGCGCTATTATTGTAATAAAAAGAAGCATTAACTGCATCAGTGATATCACTCACACTTGCATTTACATAACTTACATTAAATACCACTGTCCCAGTATGATTACTAGAGGTAATAGGAGAAACAATAGTTATTACAGAACTAACAAATTGTAAGTTTAAAAAGAAAACAGAGAGAATAAATATTAAACTTAAAAATACGCTTCTTTTAAAAAATCTTTTTTTCAATCTCCCTTTCATAACCCCTCTAGACTTCTTAATTAACATAAATCAATTTATAAATCTTATTCATTAAACAAAAATATTCAATTTAAAAAATTTAAACTCAAAATATTTTTAAACCTACTTTTTTATTAAGATTTATGGAAGAAAGAACATTAGTTTTAATTAAACCAGATGGATTGTATAAAAGCCTTACTGGAAATATCCTAACAACTTTTTCAGAGGCAAGACTGAAGATAGTTGCAGCAAAAGTAGTGAAGGTTAGCAGAGATTTAGCAGAACAACACTATGGAAGGTTAAGATCAGAATTAATCACAAAATTTGGGGAAGAAAAAGGAATTAAAGTTTATGAAAATACTATGAATTATATTCAAGGAAAATTTCACACAGATAGAGTTCTTGCTCTTGTATACAAAGGAGAAGATGCAATAAAAAAAATAAGGGCTTTAGCAGGAGCAACTAACCCTGAAAAAGCAGAACCTCATACAATAAGAGGAAAATATGGAAGAATTCAGTCAGAAACAAATGTTTTTGAAACAGCTGTTCATTGTTCAGACACTCTTGAAAACGCAAAAAGGGAAATTGATTTATGGTTTAGGCCAGAAGAAATAGTTGAATAAATTTATTTTTTAATTAATATTTCAAGTTTATTTTCTAACTCTTTATTTTTTAGAAAAGTTGAACAAATTAAATGATTATCACAATTACAGCCTGGAGAATAAGTTCTTCCCATAGGGCTTGTAGGAATAATTTGTGCAGAACATTCATCAGGGAGTTTAGAATAACCATGTGAAAAGATAGAATCTCCTTCTCTTAAAATAGAATGATGCACAAGATATTCACAATTTGGATCTGGCATTTTATTTTAATCCTTCCCTTCCAATCAACTTCTGTTGTTGGTAAAATAAATTTCTATTCATTTTAATCCTTCCCTTCATCAACAATTCCTTTTTCTGAAACAAAGAATATGGCTTCATTATCTGGAAGATCAGGACTATCAATTAGTTTAGCAACTCTGCTTCCTTGTTTTCCTCTTCTTAGATATATTCTATAAGTAGAAGCATGTCCAACAATATTCCCCCCAATTGGTGTTGTGGGATCTCCAAACATCTGTGCCGGATTAGACATTACTTGATTTGTAACATAAACAGCTAAGTTGTAAGTTTCAGCAACTTTCATTAAATTATGCATATACTTATTCAATTTCTGTTGTCTATCTGCTAATTCTCCTCTTCCTGAAAATTCAGCTCTAAAATGTGCTGTTAAAGAATCAATAATAAGAAGTTTTATTGGTTCACCGTTTTTTATCATTTCAGAAACCTTTTCTAAAAGTAAAATTTGATGGTCTGCATTAAATGCTCTTGCAACAAATATATTTTTCAAAACTTGTTCTGGATTTAATCCATGTCCTTCTGCTATTTGTTTAATTCTTGAAGGTCTAAATGTTCCCTCTGTATCTATAAAAACTGTTTTTCCATTTGCTCCTCCTGCTTCAAGAGGTAATTGTGACCTTACAGCAAGTGTGGACCCTAACTGCGTTTTACCACTTCCAAACGCCCCATAAGCTTCTGTAATTGCTCTACTTTGAACCCCTCTCCCCCCCAAAAGATTATCTAACTCTTTACTTCCTGTAGTAATATAAGAAACACTTGCTCTTCTTTCTGCAAATTCCATTCCGTCAACAAATCCTAAATCAAGTAATTTTCTTGATGCTTGAATAGCTTTCCTTGCAACACCTTCTCCAACACCCGCAGTATTAGCTAAAGAAACAGGACTCATAACAGCTAAAGACATTAAATCAAAAATCCCTGCAGCTTCTAATTTAGCAGCAACAGCAGGACCTATTCCAGGCAAGTCAGTTAATTGTGGATCTTTAATATCCTTAGGTTGCTTAACCTCTTCTTCATCTTCTTCTTCATCTACCTTCTTAACCATAAAAAACAGAATTAGCCTCTGTTTATAAAGATTATTTGCCTCCCAGATATATATCAACTATTCCTTAAATCAAAAAAATTAACACTAAAGTGCAACTATTAATTTTATACTCAAGAACAAATCAATGAAAAAAAGAATAGAAAAAAGTAAATTTTCAATTAAACCATTAGTTTTTACAAATCCCTTTACTTTTAATTTAAAGGGGTAAAACAATCTTACTCCTTGAACAGTAAAACAATCTAAGATTAAATGAGAAGAATATCCCAAAACAAAAGCTAACCAAATATTATTTTTAAAAAATAAAAGAAAACAAGAGATAAAAATTAAAAAAATAAAACTATGAATAATCCCTCTATGTTTTGTAAAAAAATTTAATATCCTAAATAATTTAATTTTCCCAATTTTAGAAAAAGGGGTATCAATATCTGGAATAATACTTGCTAAAAGGAAAACAGAAAGGAAAATTATAAAATTTTGAATTTCCGAAAATAACAAGAGAACAAAGAATAAGGCAAATACAATATGTGTTCTAGCAAGCATTAAATAAAAAAGTGGTTTTTGTTTATAAATTTAGATTAATTTTCTAATTCATTAATTAAGAAATCTGGATTAACATCTTCAACTCTTTCAATAATAAATTCAGGAGTGTTGAAAAATTTATTATTTCTTACTGCCCCATGAAAAATCATTTCTTTTCCAAGAAGATTTTCTCTCTGTGTTATAACTTGTTCTAGATTATCAACATCAGTTATTCCAATAGTTGGCAAGTTATCATGGAAAATTACTGTTCTAATTGTTTCTGTTCCATCATCAAGTATTAAATTTAACAAAGCCCTTTTTTCAGGAGTAACTTTTCCATGTTCAACACAATTAAATGATTCCCCATCTTGAACAGCTTTCTTTTTACAAGCAGGACAAACATGAAAAAATTTAGGTTCAAAAGATTGAACAATAAATGCTCTTATAGAAGCAGAATCAGCATTTTTTAAATCTAAGATATTCTTTTGTTTGAATATTTTTCCTGATTTAACTTCTTCAAAGGTTTGTGTGGTTATTTTAAGTTCAGAAAAACTCCCTAAATGTAATTCATTATCTCTCATACTTCCATTTAAAATTTCAATAACTGTTCCTTCTTGAATATCCCCTTTTTCAAGAAGAGCAATACAATTAGTATCCCATAAAACAACTTTAATATTAGAAGTTTCATCAGCAATAAACAAATTAGCTACTTTTCCATCATCTCCTTTCTTCGTTTTAAATGTTCTAACAGGAGAAATTTTCATAACTTTTCCAAGAGTATTAACTTTTCTCATTCCAGAAAGTAATTCTTCTATTTTAAGTTTCTCATTATCAAAACTTATTCCTAATTCAGCAGCAACAACTTGTGCAGCACCCTCTTTACTTATTAATCCGGAAAGCTTTGCTCTTTTAGCCTCTATTTTCCTTTCAATTTCCTCTTTGGGGTTATTAGAAAGTTTGGATATCTTTTCTACGATTCTATCATAGTTTTCAATCACCATCTTTTCAGAAAAGAACATAGGTTTTTAAGTATTTTCGTAAAAAAAGAATTCAAATAATTAAAGTGAAAATTTATAAATCAAATGTATTCTACTTAACTATGGGAACAGCAGTTGTAAAAATGAAAGTAATGCCAACTTCTCCTGAAGTGGATTTAGAGAAAATGAAAGAAGAAGTTAAGGATTTAATAGAAAAAGCAGGCGGAAAAGGATGCAATCTGGAGGAAGAACCAATTGCTTTTGGATTAAAGGCAATTATAGCAATGTTCGCTTGGCCAGAAGAGTTAGAATTAGATAATTTAGAGGCAAATCTTCAAAAAATAGAAGATGTTAATTCTGTACAACTTATAGATATTAGAAGAGCACTTGGATAATGCTCAAAGAAACACAATAATCCTTATAAGTAAAAATTATTCTAAAAATGTATGGTTGAAGACTTAAATCAAAAATGTTTTGAAAAACTTGAAAAAATATTAAAAAATAGCCTACGAATAGAAAATAATGCAAAGATAACCCGTGAAGGAAGATTTAGAGAAGATTATGGATTAGACAGTTTAGATGAGTATGAACTTCTTTACGGAGTTGAAGAAGGATTTGGAATCCAAATTCCTGACGAAAAAGCACGAGATTTTGAAAGTTTAAAAGATGTTGAAATTTATTTAATAGAAAATTATAAAGAAGTCGTAACAAAATTAGAGTAATTTAAAAATATGGAACAAGAAGGAAAATCACTTTATTTTAGTATGTTAGAAACCATACTTAGAGACCCAAAGCATAATTTTGGAGATGTTAAAAATATAGTAGAAATTACACCCAATTCTAGAATAAATGAAGATTTAGGATTAAACAGTATAGCATGTTATGAATTAATTTTTGCAGTTGAAGAACAATCAGGTGTAATTATTAATGATGAAGAAAGTTATAAGCTTAAATCTGTTAAAGATTTTGAAGATTATTTAATTTCTCACCCCCCAAGAAAAACTTATTAACTATTATTTGCTTTTCTTAATATGTTAACTGATGAAGAAATTCAAGACATAAAAAACAAGTTATTTAATCATATTAATTCTACATTTGATGAAAACCAAAAACAATCTGCTATATCCCAAGTAGAACAAATGAATGCACAAGAACTTGAAGCTTTCTTAGAAAAAAATAATTTAATAAAAAAAGAATCTTCAAATGAATGTGTTTTCTGTTCAATTGCTTCAGGAACAATAAACTCCTGTAAAGTTGATGAAAATAAGAAAGCAATTGCTGTTTTAGATATAAACCCCATTTCAAAGGGTCACACTTTAATAATTGCAAAAATACATTCTGATAAAGAGCAAAAAGAAGTAGAAACTTTGGCAAAAAGAGTTTCAAAGAAAATAAAAAGTAAATTTTCCCCAAAAAAAATAGATTCTCAAAGGTCAAGATTATTCGGACATGAAGTTCTTAATTTACTCCCAATTTATTCTGATGAAACTTTTGAATCCGAAAGAAAACACTCTTCGTTAGAAGATTTAGAAAAAGTAAAAGAAGAACTAAATAAAAAGAAAGAGAGAAAAATAAAAGAACCAGCACAAACTAAAGGCAAAATTGAAACAATAAAAGAATTTTTATGGCTTCCAAAAAGAATTCCATAAATCTATTTTTAAAAAATTAATTATAATAAAAAGAATAAAACTAATTAAGAATGTTGGAGAAAATGGCACTCCTCGTTTTATTGTTACTTTTTTATATTTCTTAATTATTTTCTTTATATCTTCCTTTGTCAATCCATCCCAATTTGCTTTAATAGTATATTTCCCAATTTTCAAACTTTTGTAAAGCCAATCTCCTTCAGTTAAGTCTTTTGAAAGAACAGTTTTGACCATACATACCTCATCAATAGATTTTGAATAAAGGTAAAGATAAATTGAAAATAATATTAATAATCCAAATACAAATAAAATTGATTCTAAAAACCCTAACATCAAAAAAACAATACTAATCACAGTCATGATAATTAAAAGTTTTTTATTTTTATGGAATTGTTTCAAAAATTCTTTTTTAAAATCTTTAAAATTCCTTATCATTAAGAATAAACTAGAAATAATAATGTAACAAAAACCAATAACTAAGAAAATAAAAATAAAGCTCATAAAATTCTGAATATTTTCAATAAAACTTATTTGTAAAGGAATAACTGCTCCTAAAGCAATCATTAACTTAGCATCTCCTCCTGCAAAGATTTTCCCATAATAAAATAGGTTTCCAACTAAGAAAAATACAACTAAACCAATAAGCCCATTATAGAAAAAAGAAAATTCTCCTTGAAATAATGAATAAAAAAGTCTAAATCCTAATGCAAATACAATCAAAGAAAAATTAAGCCAGTCAGCTATTTCATGAGTTTTAATATCTTGTATTACAGCAAATGCAATATAAACTAAAGCTAATACCCATAAGAAAATCACCTCATACATAAGATAAAAAATAGTTTATAATTAATAAAGGTTATCTATCATTTAATATTATCTTGAACTAACTTCTATACTTCTTCTAACACCGCCTGCTTTGTAAGGATGTTTCTTCTTATCCTTTTTCTTATCTTTTCCTTTGTTCCTTCTTTGAGGACAACTGTATTCATCTGACATAATTAACTAAATAAGAAATTGTTTAAATATTTTTTTAAAATTAAAAATAAAAATTAAGGGCAAGTAACCCCTAAACAAGCACTAACAAAAGCAGCTAATGTTTTAGTTTCCTCAACATAAGAACCAGTCATATTATAACAAGTCCTTCCTGTGAAAGTATTAGTTCCATCTTTTACTGTTCTAGGGACACTACAGAAACCAGCTTTAGCTCCTGTTTGGGCTGAAGAACAAGCCATATTACATTGATTTGAAATATCTTCAATATTATTCTTTGCACCGAACCAAGTACCAAATTTATCCCATCCTTGTGTAAATCCAATGATTAAAACTACAAGAACTGCAATTGCAAGAACAACTAAAACTAAAGTAGTTATACTAAAATCTTGCCCCTTTTTATCCTTCATAGTTGAATTAAGATAATTCTATTTAAAAATGTTTTTATTTTGATTAATTTAAATCTTCAACAGAAAAACTTTTATCGTCGGTTGTTAAAATCTTTCCTTTCAATATTTTATATCTCTCGTTAACTTCTTCAACATAGGTATCTTGTTCAGTAATTTTTTCTCCATTGCTCCTTTCTTGACATCCCCAACCGTTATATGCTCTTAAAGCAGCATCCCATCCAGAATAAAATTTAGTTCCACTACTTCTACAACCAATAAATTCGTATTCACATCTCTTTTCAAAATTACATCTCGATTGACAATCATGATCTCCGCAATAAGCTACATATTTTGGAACACAGGAATTAGTAGTATTGCATTCATCATGATTAAATATATTATATTTATCTCTAAAAATTTTTGTCCCAATTTCAACATTTAATTGTTCATTATTAATTAAATTATTTTTACAATTTTTCATTGCAAGTGAATAATCTTCTTTACATTTATCTGAAACCTTATGGGCTTTTGGAAATTGGTTATAACATTCTCTTGTAAATTCAGGTAAGCCATCTTTGCACTTTTGAGAAATTCCTGCAAGTTGATTATAACATTCTTCTGTAAGTACGAGCTTTTCATAAAAACTACTCTTGCAATTATCTAAATTAACTTGCATTAACCCAACAGAACTTCCACTATCTGCATAAGCTTTACATTGCGATTCTTGCATCATTAAAGATAACAATAAAAAAGGATCAGAAATACCTTCTTTTAAACAAGCATCTTGAATAAATTTAGAATAAACAGGGCATTGTCCAACATCTTCTCCTTCTGCCCCGCAATTACATCTTCTGTTTACAATGCTGCTTTTACTTGCATCAACCATTCTATCTTCTAAATCATAAGAAAAAACTTGTACAACTTTCTGACAAGAAGGATTTTCCTTACAAAATAGATTTTCCTCTGTTTGAATGTTTAATTGTTCTGTTTTTGCTAAACCTGCAAAAGAATTTCTTATTGTTGTATTAGTTAAAGAAAAACTAAGTAAAGCAAACAAGCAAATCCCAATTGTTGAAATAACCAAAATTGTTGTTGGAACATCCCCTTTTTTGTTTTTTATCATTCTTTTTCCTCCAATATTATTTTAATTTTGTCTTTATTGTCTGAATTTAATTGATAAGCTAAATTAGTTTTCATCTCTAAAACAGAAAATTCAGATTCAAATCCTGCTTTAACTTCTCCTGGCTGTTTTTCAAGAATAGTTTTGGATTTAGCTATAACAAATGATAAAAGAACAGAAACTACAAGTATCCCCACAATTAAAATTGTTGCAAGAACCCAAACTAATGTTTGAGAAATCTGTGCTTTTCTATTTAAAGTTAATTTTCTCATTTTAAAGTTTAATGTTCTGTTCTAATTTTCTTACAACAGACAAAATTTTAATTATATACTGATTTTTTGCATCATCCACAGAATAAAATTTTCCTCTTAAACAAGTCGCTAAATTATCATATTTCTTATCTAATTGTATATTACATTCATCAATGAGATTTGTATTCCCTCTAAATGAACTAAAGAAAGAATTATCCATATCATCTAATTTGTAAATGTTAACTTCTATGTAATATTCTTCATTATCTGCCCCAAAATTTATATGACATTTATCTAAAAATATTGAAGAATCTTTTAACAATATCTCTTTAGAAATTAAAATATCATTAATCTCTCCTTTATAAGAAATACAATCTGCTAATTGGTTCATTAAAATTCTTGATTCTAATTCTCTCACATCATAAGGCGTTCCATAGAAAGCATAAACCATTGCGAAAACTCCTCCTGCAATTAGTATTAAAATAACAAACCAATAAGGAGAAAGTATTTTTTCCTCTCCTTTTTTATTAAATATTTTCATTGTTATACTCATTAATTTTAATTATATAACTCATTTTTTCAATGTCATCAGGATAAGTAGAAACAGAAACATCATTAAAAAAAGAATATTCATATCCCCCATCAGAAGATAATTTAACTACTACCTTATTCCCTTTTATTTTTACTATTTCGCTTCTATCAAGATTATTTTTTTCTGCAAGCTTAAATGCATCTTCCATTTCTAAAATAATTTCCATTCCTGGTTTTCCCGAATCAATTAAAAGGGCTATATTTTTTGCATAGCTTTGTTCTAATAAAACTGCTCCACTACCTTGTTTAAAAATAAAAAGAGCAACTAAAATTAAGAAGAGAGAATTAAGAATAATAAAAACAACATTTTCAGTTAGAAAGTTTCCTTTCTTGTTTTTTATAAAAAAAGGATAATTAAAAAGTTCTTGTTTTCCATCTTTATTTTTCATACTTAAATAAAAATTAAGTTATTAATAAAATTATCTTAACCCAATGTAGTAACATCTTGACAATTCAGATATTCAAAATCATCAGAAGACTCAATAAGTGTTGGGCGAATAAAAATCTGGCCACTATCTCCTTCTATTGCTGGTGCAAGATAATAGTTTAATGCTCCTGCTGCAATTGTTGCTTTTGCCCCAACAGATAAAGCTAATATTATTACAGGAAGGGTTGCTCCACCACTAAGAGCAACTGAAGCAATAACCAATCCAGTACCAACAAGCCCTTCAGCAGCCCCAATAACAGCTTGTCCAAGAGGGCTTAATTTACTTGTAATCCCCATAGTAATATAATGGTTTCTGCTTAGATTAATTGGTTTAAATTGATAATCGGGATTAGAAGAATAAACTGTTTTTGATTCTAATTGTTGTTTAATCCATGCCGGATTTTGAAGATTAACAGTTAATTGTTTACATTCTTCTTCACCTAATACCCCATCAAAAATTAAAGAAGAAACAAATAATTTATATTGCGAAGAAGTACTATCTTCAAATTTAATAACTTCTTTTTTTGCAGTATCAACATTAAACTCAGGGGCGTATTTGATTAGATTTATTGAATTAGGGGTTAATTTTTCGCTATATCTGTAAGCCCGATATAAATGCCCTTCTTTATTGATTTTATTGTCTGGAAAATTAAAAGAAGCTGTTTTAATCAAATCTTTAGATTCTCCAAAAAGGACATTAACCTTAGAGGTTTCTTTATTAGTTGAAATAACAATCCCAACCTTAAAATAACCTATATCTTTTGAACAAGATTCAATATAACTTTTTGTTTCTGTCTTATCTTTTCTAATAAAAACAATATCTCCTGGTTTTAAATCACTTAAGGAAACACGAGTAAATTTATTTTTTATAACATTCCAAAAAGTAATCATATTTGCGTCACAATGAGATGTTCTAGAATCAATAAGTCCACTTATACCAGCATCATTTAATAATATTAAAAGCCCTTTGGGTATATCTCCATATCCAACACAAGTCCCAAAAGAATAAGGTTGATTAGAAACTAATTTTTGATAAGCTACTGATGAATTAATTGCAAGTAAGTCAATAATCTTTTGATTTGCAGTTTCACCAGCTTGTATTGCTTTTATTTTTGCATCAAGCTTTCCTTTAACCCAAATAATATTTTCAAATCTTGATCCTGGTTTAATAAGTTCTTTACATTCTTCATTTGTTAAAATGTTATCTGCAATTAAAGAAAAAATAAATCCTGCATCTTGACTATAAAGAGTATTTCCATTTCTACCCCCAAGATTATCAACATAATTTGAAGCAGATGTTAAACTCATTGGAGTATATTTTCCATTAATTGAACTTGAGGTTAAACCCTTCGTATATCTAAATGCTTGATAAATATACTCTTGAGAATTTCCAGGCAAAGGAGTAGTATTTAATGTTTTAATCTCTGATTTATACCATTCCCTTAAATAAACCGAATAAGAAAAATATCCTTCTTTAGCAACACCCTTTTCTTTAACAACACCCATAGGAAATGGATTAAGATTAGTGGTTTCACAGTCCTTTGTAGTAAAAACAATATCTCCTGGCTGAAGAGCATTTAAATTAATACGAGTAAAAGATTCAGGGTTAGCATTAAAAATATTTAAAATATTTTCGGCAAAAGCAGTATTAGAATTAACTTCACAATTTTCACTTTTAAATTCTGAGATTCCTGCTTCACAAAAAGTTTTAACAAAAAATTCAGAACCTTTCAGAGAGGTTGGTGTTTTCATTTCTTGGTCAAGATATACATTAATCAGAGCATTTGTTTCTTCACGAGTTAATTTTGTTTCTTCTTCAACATGTTCCCCTTTTGTATACATATAATCCCAGTAAGTAATATCTTTACCTTCAACTTTGTTTTTTGCTAAGTACTCAAAAAAATCTAATCTATCCATATACCCATTTTCAAGTGAAGGTTCAATTTTTTTAATACTATCATCAAAAGCTATTTGATTACATAAAGAACAATAATTTTTATTTGCAAAAATTTCTTTACCAATATAATCAATTTGCCCTTCTCCGAACATCCACCAACAAGTAGCCATGCTTTCTGCTAAAGCATAATATATTTCCTCTTTTTTACTAACTTTTACAATTTTTGGAGAAATCATCTTTTCACAAGTTCCGTCTTTTGTAAGGCAAAGTATTTGACTTGTGCATTTTAATGGAACAATTGGTTTTAATTCGTTCTCAACAGCAATTGCGGTTGATTTTAAAATAACTGACGTATGACAAACTTCTTGAGCAATGTTTTCTTGAAGTTTCATTCTATTTAAAAAAACAAGTAAAATAACAAATCCAACAATAAGTATTATTATTCCAACAAGTTGAAATGTAGAAATCTCTGCTTTTTTATTTTTTGTCATATCATCCCAAAGCTCTTAAATAAGAGATAAATTCCCCCCATTGCAATTAAAAATAAAACAATCCATACAATATATTTTATAGGTTCATCAAGTTCCATTAGTTCTCCTTTATTTCAATTAAATCTTGTTCTGTTTTAATTATTGAAATTGAAGTTACTTTTCTAGATTCAATTGTGATATCAAACTCTTTTCCAAGATTAGAAACTTTTGAACAAACTCCTTTTTCACCACATTTCTTCAATTGTGCTTTACCCAACAACCCCCCCAAATCTACTGCTTTTTCACAAATACAGATACATTTTTCTCCTGCACAAGAATCAGGAACAATTGTTATATACCCATAAATATGCCAAGTAGTAGGAGAGGCAATTTCTTTTACAGAAGAGGGGTTCTCTGAATTAATGTAAGCAATAATTCCTTCTGGTCCATTTAAAGTAGCAAAAGCTTGTTCTAATTTTCCTGATCTTTTATAGGTGAAGTATACTGAAAATAAAAGAAGTGCTAAGAAAGCAATACATAGAGCCCCAATTATCATTTTAACTGTTTCTTCTCCTAAAAGATTAAATCCTTTTTTATTCATTTCAACACCCCTAAAAATATTTTTGTAGAGTCTTCAGCTGAAATTCCCCCAAAGAAATCAATAATTTTATTTTTAAAAATAAAATAAACCCCAATAACAACAGCAACAAAAACTAATGTTCCAATAATTATTTTTATAAGTTGTTCAATTGTAAACTCCGACATTATCTTCCCCCTTTAAAAAAACTTAAAATTTTATCTATAAATTCAATTCCTTTTCCTTTCAAAACAAAAGCACTAATTAAAAGAATAACTAAAACAGCAACAGCAATTAAAAGCCAAGGAAGATATTCAGAAATAACTGCTTTTTTATTTTTCAAATCCCTCTTTATCATTTTAAGATTAAATGATTCGCAGTATAAAAATTTAATTGCTTAATTGTTTGTTAAGCTAAATTTCCAAGCACAACCATTGTTAATAAAGATAAGGCAATTATTGCAAATAAAGCAGTAACAACATACAATCCTATTCCTCTTTTCAGATTGATTCCTGTTCTATTTGTTTGTTCTAATTTATCTTCTCCTGAATTAACAACCACAAGAGTTCCTGTTAAAATAAAAATAATTTCAATTAAATAAATCCCAATAATTATTTGAAGAATATAAGATGGAATCATTGATTTATATCCAAGTATATCTAAGATAGCATTAAGGTTTCCAAAACCACTAACTGAACTTGACCCTGCTGCTGTTTTAATAAGGTCAAGCTTACTTAATATATTAGAAATCATAGAAGCAAGCCCAACAACAATTCCAGATAATAATGGTGCAAGGAAAGTCATATTACTCTTCATATCAGAAATTATTTCTGCAAGTAAATCTCTTAATCTATCAGTAATTTTATTCATATTTTTAACATACTCTGAAAGACTTATAAGACTCAAAGCAGCAATATTCAAACCTTTTTTTGCAGATTCAATTAATACTTTCATACTTGTAGCAATTAATTCAGAAGGATAATAAACAAGAACACCTCTTTTCTTATCAAATATAGCATTCTCAACGCTCATACCCATCTGCATAACATTATAATTAACCCTTCTGAAAAAGTCCTCTGTCTTCAATCCTTTTGTTGATTCAGCTACTTTTCCAAAAGCAAGTTCAGGAGGAGTCCCATTCCCTATTCTATTACCTAATTGGAATAAAGAATTATTAAATTCAGTTTCAAGTTGTTTTGTTTTATTTCTCTCTTTGATTAAATCTTTAGTCTTTGCATTAAAAGCAATTGAAAAAAATAAGGCAACACCTAATATAAAGAAAACACCTAAAATTAAAGCTCCAACTCCAAAAGGACCAACTATCTTCCCTCCGACTTCAGACTCCACAAATCCAAAAAATGGCTCATCACCAAAAATGCCTAATCCCAATTGGGAAAAAGTATAATCTTTTTGTAATCCTAATAAAGAAGGAATAGGAGTAAACTGAAAAATTAAAGGTAATAACCCCAAAATAAAAAGAGGAAGACAAATAAGAAATGCTCTTGTATAATGTTTATTATTTTTATAATTTTTATAAAGAGGATTTCTCTCCAATAAATCTGTTTCACCATATCCTCCTGGGCGCAAGAACATAACTTTATCAGTTAAATAAAAAACAAAAAAAGGCACAATTATGTCAAATAAAACTAAAACCTGATACCATTTAATGTATTCCGGAATCATTGCAGAAGCTAAAGGAAGAAGAGCTAAAGCAAGAGTAGGTAAAACAACACCCAACATGTAAACATTTGTTAATGGACTTCTAACATCATGAGTAAACTTAAGCATCTTATCATAAACCCCATCTAAAACAGTTTGAAGTGCTTTTTCAAGAGTAGAAATTCTTTTTTCCTCACTTGTTTCAAATAAACTACTTTCAATTAAATGGAATGCCTCAATAAATTCTACTGAATAATCTTTCCAAGTATTAAGATAATTGTCCAAACTTTCTTTTATTGTTGAGAATTTTCCAACCTGAACATCATAAAAAATCTTTTTGAAATCAAGAGCAAGAGGATATTGCAAATGTTGAGAGGCAAAAGAAATTGCTTTTTCCAAATTAGGAGTATGTCTCATATAAACAACAATATACAAAATAGCAGGAACCATTTGAGAAGAAGCTTTCAATCTCCATTTGTTAGCTAATCTAGCAGGATACCCATTTAAGAAATAAAAAACAAATAATCCTGCAAACATAGTAAGTAGAAAAAAAGAAAGAGGAAAATCTTGAAATCCATTCTTAAATAAAGCAATAGCAAAAGAAATTAAAAGACCAAAAATAAAAATTACAAAAAATGCCATAAAACTGAAAGTAGTAATTTGCCAAGGTTCCAAGTCTAAATGAGCAATATCAATATATTTTTTTACGGCTTCTTGATCTTTTTTAGAAGATTTTAATTTTATTTTACTCCCAACTGTTCTACATAATGTTTCATACTTAGATAGTTCAGGAATCATCTCGTTTTTAAATTGGGAATAAGTTCTTCCATAATCATTTTGAATACTCTGATCACTCTTAATACTTCTTTCAATTTTAGCAGAATGCTTTTTTATAATTTCTTCTACAGTAGGTTTACGATTATCTTGCATATTCCCTCTTTATTACACTTATAAACAGAAAAAAGAATTAATAAATGTTTAGAAAATATATATTGTTTTTACAATTGTTTCTTAGCATTTAAATAAAAAAAGGCAAAGATTAACCCGCATAAAAAAAAGCAAATAGAAAAATTTCTTAATCCCCCTTCTCCAAATTCAGATATTACATTTCCTGTAAATTCTGCAGAAACTAAGAATAAAGCAATTGAAAGTGAAGCAATTGAGATTATTCCATGAATCTTTCTCTTATTCTCTTTTCCAAAACTCATATTTAATTAACATCAAAGAACTTTAAATAATTTCCTAAAATTTTTTCATTTTTATCTCTTGATTAAGCCATTTTTGCCATTCAGGAAAAACTCTTTCACTTAAAGGAAGACCTACTTCTTGTCTAACATTATCAGAAATTTCATGGAAAGCATGGTTAGCAAGCATATTAAATTCTGATTCAAGGATTTTATCATCTCCTATTTTTTGAGCAGTATCAACAAGTTCTTTTTTTATTTTTGCTCTTAAAAGAATATTTTCATAAATAGCATCCCAATTTCCAGCCCACCCTTTTACATTAGAAGCAATATCTTTCAAAATTTCGCTATCTCCATTTATAAGATCATTACTTGGCTCTAAATCATCTTTCTCAATATTATAATTAAGCAAATCTACAAATCCTTTTTCTAAAAGAGGATCTTGTTTCCAATGTTTTCTTACTTCTGTAACTTGAACAACTCTTCTCAAAGAATGTAATCCATCAGGGGTTTTAATTGGATTACAAACAGCAATTAAATCAGTAGCCTTAAAACTTGTAGTTGGAACTTCTAAATCATTAACAACTCTATCAAAAACCCCATAAGGACTTGCTCCATGGATTGTTCCCGCAACAACATTTGCTAATGCTCCAACCCTCATTGCCTCATAAAGTGCTTTTGCTTCAACACTTCTAACTTCTCCAACAATCAAACAACTATCCCCTAATCTTAAACTTGTCCTTATACCATCGTCAGCAGAAACTTCTGTAGTTGTTTTTAGTAAAGCTGAACGAACTTTCATTCTCAAAATATTATAACCTAATTTTCTCAAAGATTCAACAGGTAATTCTAAAGAATCTTCAACAACAATAACTCTATGTTTTGGGATAATTTCTAACATTAAACTTCCAAGAAGAGAAGTTTTTCCTGAACCTCTTGTTCCTGCAATTAACAATGTCCTAGCACCATCAACTAAAAAACTAAACAAACCTGCAGTAAAAGGATTAATCATTTTATTTTTTACAAATAATGGTAATGTCCAAGGGTCTTCTCTATGTCTTCTTATAGCATAAGCTAATCCATCAGGAGAAAGAGGATTTTGAATAATTGCAATTCTCGCTCTTATTTTTCCTATTTCTAATTGCGTATCTAAAATTGGATTAGCTTCATCTAAAGGTCTTCCTGATATCATTCTAAATTTAGCTGCCCAAGAATCAATATCTGATTGACTAGGTAAAATATTTGTAGAACACTCGTCATAATCCTGGTGATTTACAAAAATATTTGTCATTGGAATTGGTGCATTTAACATAATATCCTGCAATCGTTTATCTTGCAATAATATTTCAATAAGTCCAAAACCAATTGTTTGTCTTACAAGAATTGCAGAAAGTTTGTTCAGATCTGCATATTTCAAATTTAATCCTTTTGTTTGTGCAAGGTCTTGTAGTAAATCTTTAGCAATGTTAAAAAAAACCTGTCTAACTCTTTCAATATCTGTAAATTCTTCTGCTTTTGGTTGATGTTCAATTAAAACCCCTCTCGCAAGATTTAAAAGATTATTATATTCTTCATCAAGAGAATTTTCAGGAGGATTAAGATGATAAATAAATTTAGATTCATTTTTCTTTTTTAGAATTGTAACAACAGAGGTATCATAATCCTCTCCAACAACATACTGGTCTATAATCTCTGAATCTTCAGGTAAATCATAAACTAGTCTGGTGAATGTAAAATTAGGAATAACATCAGGTTTGAAGATTTTATGATAAATTTCTCTATCTCCTTTTTTGTAATCTTCAAAATAAGGAAGAAGTTCTTGAATCATCTTTGTATTTTCAAGTAATCCTAAAATCTTTTCTAAAAATCTTATATAATTTTCTTGATCAGTTTTATAAGAAGTTTCAATTTTTTCAGATAAAATTTTAGATTGCAAAATAATTTTCTTTAACTCAAAATATGCAGAAACAGGATCTCTCCTTAAAATTAAAAGAAATGGGAAAATTTCATTATATCTCTTGCTAAAAAACCTTGAATCTGATGGTGCAAGTTTCTCTTGAGAAAGGACTTTTTCTTGTTTTAAAAAATAAGTGTAAATTTGAGAAATTTCAAGAAGCAAACTTGTTTCTTTGAAATCATAGTTATAATTTTTTTGCTGTCCTAGAATAATTCGTGAAACATTTGGATTTTCAATAAGAGAATCAATAACTTTTTCCATCACTTCAGGGTAATCTGCAATGTTAGGGACATAAGGTGCTCCAAGATAATTAATATAAAGAACATCTTCTCCGCCTTCTCTTTTTACTTCGTAAGAATATAATTTCTTTTCCTCTTCTTCCATATAAAAAAAGAGGCAATCTAGTTTAAAATATTTTGTATAGAAACATTATAGAAAATAACAACAAATTTAAACTGTTTTGGCTTTAAATTAGAATGGGTGATCAAGTGGCTTATAATAGACCAACATTGGGAGATTCAACTGCAAGAATGAGAAATCTCGAGGAAAAACAAAGAATTCTAAAAGATCAAATTTTAATGATCGGACAAAATCTTATAGAAATTAAAGAAAAAAATTCCCAAAAGATTATTGAAATAAAAAAAGATGTAGAAATATTAAAACAAAATGTAGAAAGGATGTCATCTTTTTTGGAAAATATATCTTCTGAATTTTCAAAATTTGCAAAAAAAGAAGATTTAGATATACTTACAAAACAAGCTAAAATGTTTCAACCAATGGAATTTGTTAAGAAAAAAGATTTAGAAACTTTAAAAAACAAGGAGAATTTATTATAATAAAATGAGGATAAGCCTTAAGCAGTTTCTTAGTGGGAAGTTGATGCACATAGAAGTAAAAGGAGGATTATGCTAAAGGAACCTTTGGTGCCTTAGCGTGTCTTAACAATGGGCGTACTAGAACAAGTAACAACAATGAAAAAACAAGGAATAGCAGATAAAGAGATAATTGAAGAGTTAACACAAAAAGGCGTTTCTCCTAAAGAAATAAATGATGCCTTGAAACAATCTCAAATAAAAAATGCCGTTTCTGATTTTGACAGTGAATTAGAACCATCTATAAATATTGATGAAACAATTCCCATCCCAAATAAAAAAATAGAACCATTAGAAGAATTTTCTTCTGATCAACGATTATCACAGTACGCCCCTCAAAAACAACAATACTCTCAACAAGCCCCCCCATATCCCCAACAATCTCAACAATATAATTATTCTCAAGAACAATATCCTGTTCAAGAGGAGCAAGAACAATTTTTCGCTCAAGAGCAATACCCTCAAGAACAATATCCTGTTCAACAAGATTATGCAAATTATGCCCCTTCAGAAAATAATACAGATAATATTATTGAGATAGCAGACCAAATTTTTTCGGAAAGAATTAGAAAATTTCAAAGACAAGCTGACCTAAATACAGATGCAGTTGCTTTAATACAAACAAAATTAGAAAATTTTTCAGAACGTTTAAAGAAAATAGAAAATACAATAGATAAATTACAAATTGCAATTCTTGAAAAAGTTGGTTCTTATGGACAAAATCTTGAGGAAATAAAAAAAGAAATGTCCATGATGCAAGATTCTTTTTCTAAGATGATTTCATCCCCGAAAGAGAATATCCCTCAACGAAGTGTTTTTGATGAAAAAGAAGATATAAAAGAATCCTTAAGAAATATTGCTAAAAAAAGAATTTAAAAATTTTTATTTTTTCTGCGTCCAATCCCATAAAACAGGAGCATATTTTGGTGCGTTTTTGTCTTTAGGCATTGAACTTCCTATAATTACCGCAACAAGAACAAATAAAATTAAAGCTCCTATTACCATCTGCCAATTTTCTCCCCACCACTCTCCAGAAGCCCATCCAACAGCCCCTGCAGATTGAACTATAACCATCCCGATAGTTATTACTGCAATTCCAAGAAGAACATAATTAACAGCTGGACTTTTTGGGTCAGAAAATAATCCCACAACAATTAAAATACATAAAACAATTACTAAACCAATTCCCAATCTCGGAAATATCTGTGAAAAGAAATTAGGGACAAAATCAAATTGTAGAGCCATTAAGGAAACAGATAATGCAATAATTCCATCAATCATCTTATTATCTTTGAAAAGTTGTATTCTATTTAAGATTCCAAAAACTAATGCGAAAAGTAAAAGAAATGGGAGAAGATAACTAAAAAATCCAGCAGCTTCCCATTTAGAAAACATATCTCCTAAAGCTCCTGCAGAAAATGTAGAAGCAAACATTATCATCCCTTTGAACATGTTAAGAAAAGTGAAAATATGTTTAAATATGTTTCTAAACTTTTGAACTTATACAGAAATTTATTATTTTTTTGTTTCTTTTAGAAGTAAAGCTAATGCCGTAGCAATTACTAAGATAAAGATTCCATTTGTCAAGATAGTTTGATTCATTCCAGAATTAGAAGTAAAAAAGCTTATTATTGTCTCATTCCACCCAGTAGACCAAACAACAGCTATAATAAAAGAAATAGTTGCAAGGACACCAAGAATTAATTTTAATCTATTCGGTGCTTTTCCTTCTTTAGGGTAATCTCCAAATATAAATCCCCAGATTAAAAGAATAACGAATATACTAATTAAAGCAACAGCTAAATAAGAAATTAAATTACTAACCATAAGTTTAGGATAAATTGCTCCAGCAAAGATTAATCCTATAACAAAAGAAGTAAGTGCATTAAGTTGTTTCTTGCCGTCCCCAAAAAGTTTTATTTTTTCGAGAGTTGCAAAACCTATAAACCATACTAACAAAAAAGGTAAAATAAAATTAGAAATAAATGGAATCTGCAAAAACATTTGTTCTGCCATCTTACATTAAGTCTTCAGGTACTTCATCCAGGCTCGAATCAGGGGTTGGTAAAGCAGATTTATTAATTAAGAAAACATCTCCAACCGCTTTAACAAATTGATGAGGAATTATTACACCTTTAGCTCCACCAATCATAGAAATGACGCTGCCTCCAACTTTTATCCTCCAACCATCAATTTTATTATCAGAAAGATTAACCTCTTCAATTTCTCCAAAGAAATCTCCTGAGTCAGTATAAACCCTATTTCCGATAACCTCACTAATTTTTTTTATTCTCATAACATATTTTTGTTGGTTTTGATTTAAATAGTTTTCCATAATTAAAAATATAGTAAAGAACAATTGATTTCTAAGGAAATTAATCTAAAAAACAAGAAATTTTTTAAGAAGATAAACTTTATAAAAAAACTATTCCTTAAAAATAGATGGTAAATAAAAAAGAGGTCTTTGTAATAACATTAATTATACTAATTTTAACACTTTCAATTAACCTTTCATTAAATATTCTAGATGGATTTAATCTTTTCTTTTCAACATTCCTTTCTGTTTTTATAGTTGTGGTTTCAAATGTATTAATAAAAAAATTCACTGCATATAATCTTGATTCAGAGATAGAAGTCAAGGTTTGGGAATTAGGCAAGTATGGATTTAGTAAAGATAAACATTCTAAAAAACCATTTCCAATAGGAGCAGTTATTCCTCTTATATCAAAATTTTTATTCTTTTCATTTAACAATTTTGTTTGGATGGCTTCTCTTGTTTTCGACGTAAAACCAAGAGTTTATAGAAGTGCAAAAAGATTTGGATTGTACACTTTCTCAGATGTTACTGAATATCATTTAGGATTAATTGCTGCATCAGGAGTAGTAATAAATCTTGTTTTAGCAGTCATTGGTTACTTTGCAGGATTCCCTTTGTTTGGTAGATTAAATCTTTATTATGCTTTCTTTAATATGCTTCCTTTGTCAGAATTAGATGGAAATAAAATTCTTTTTGGAAGTAAAGTAATCTGGAGCTTCTTAGCTTCTATTGTTTTACTTGGGATGTTATTTGCTATTTTAATAGTATAAAATAAAAACCCTTTAACCTCTTAATCTTTTATGGAATTTTTGGATAACATTTCTCCAAGAGAATATCAACAGAAGATATTTGAAACTTGTATTAAAAAAAATTGTTTAGTTGTTCTTCCAACAGGATTAGGGAAAACATTAATTGCTTTAATGGTAGCAATAGAAAGAATGAAAGCTTTTCCAGGAGAAAAAGTTGTTTTTCTTGCTCCAACTCGCCCCCTTGTTGAACAACATTTAACTTTCTTTAAAAAACATCTTCCGGAATTATTTGCAGAATTAACCATCTTCACAGGACAAGTAAAAGCAGGAGATAGAAAAAAACTTTGGCAAAATTCAGATATAATTTTCTCAACCCCCCAATGTGTTGCGAATGATTTAAGAAAAAAATTATATGGTATGGAAGATGTTTGTTTGCTAATAGAGGATGAAGCTCACAGATGTGTAAAAAATTATGACTATACACAAGTGGCAAGAACCTATCTTGAACAGGCAATTCATCAAAGAATAATAGGGCTAACAGCTTCTCCTGGAAGTGACTCTTCAACAATAAAAGCAATTTGTAAAAATCTTTCTATTGAAGAATTAGAATTAAAAACAAGAGAAAGTGAAGATGTAAAAGAATATGTTCAAGAATTAGATTTTGAAAAAAGAATGATTGATTTTCCGGAAAATTTTAACAGGGTAAGAAATTTATTAAAAACAATTTTCGATGGGTATATTCAGGAGTTAAAAAATAGAAAAGTCCTTTTTGGAAATTCTTCAAAATCAGGATTAATTGAACTTCAGAAAAAATTAATGGCTCACATTTCAAAAGGAAATAAAGATTTCAATTCTTTATTAGCAGTTTCTACTTGTTCTCAAGCAATAAAACTTCAACATGCAATAGAACTTATTGAGACTCAAACTCTCGCAAGCTTTAATGAATATCTTAAAGATTTAAAAAAACAAGCTGAGGAAAAGAAAAGCAAAGGAGTTGTTAGATTGGTAAGTAAACCTGAATTTACTCTTGCATACTTAACCTCTGAAGAAATGTTAAAAAGAGGGATTGAACATCCCAAAATAAAAGAAATTATTAATTTAATAGAAGAGGAGAAAAAACAAAATGAAAAATTAAAAATCCTTATTTTTACACAATTTAGAAATACTGCATCAATAATTTCTAAAGAGTTAAATAAAATTAATGGAATAAAATCAGGTGTTTTTGTTGGGCAGGCTAAAAGAACAAACCAATCAGGAGAAACAGGATTAAGTCAAAAAGAACAAAAGAAAATGATTCAGGAATTCTCTTCAGGGGAAATAAATATTCTTTGTGCAACTTCAATTGGAGAAGAAGGATTAGATATTCCAGAAGTTAATATGGTCGTATTTTACGAAGCTGTTCCATCTGCAATAAGGAAGATTCAAAGAAGTGGAAGAACAGCAAGATTAACAGCAGGAAAACTAATAATGCTCATAGCCAAAGGAACAAGAGATGAAACTTTTTACTATGTTGCTAATGCAAAAGAGAAAAAAATGCATAGAGTAATTAGTGAAATAAAAGAAGAAATGTTAAACAAAACATTCAAAGATAACCCCTCTGAAAAACAAGAAACATTATAATTAAAAAATAATTTAATTTCTTTCTAATTTGGCAAGTCCACATTTTTTTGTATCACTTTTCCAAAATAAAAATTCCCAATTTGGAACACAATTTTTACTACAACATTCATAGTTTAATTCACAAGGGTATCCAATAAAAGTACAAATAGCCCTATTGTTTAGGGAAGCTGGAAATTCTTCTCCTTGTAAAATACAAGTATTATTAACACAATTAAATCCTTCACAACATTCCAGACTATAATTACAAAATTGTTCTGCATATTTACAATTACAAATCCCTTCCATACACCCATTAGGGCAGAAGGAATTTTCAAAAGTTACAAAAGAATCTTCACAATAAGCTTCTTTTGTTTCTTGTTCTGAAACACATTCATCTTTAAGATTAAAGAAATATTCTTTAGAAACCGATATTCCTGAAATATATCCATTTAAATAAGGGTTCTTTCCCCCATCAGAATCTATACATATAACTTTTTTATCTTGACAACTCCCAACAACACAATCTAATTCTGAACAACATTCCAAATCCAAGGTACATTGTTGATTAACTTCTAAACATTGAGTTTGTTCTTCATCTTCTTCAATAAATATTTTAGCTTCAATAGGAGGTTCTCCAATTTTACAAGTTCCCCCTAAACATTCTAATCCTGAACAACAATCGGAATTTCCATTTGGACAGACCCCCCACTCCATTTTGCAAGCGGGATTTTCAGGGTTATCAATAACATATCCAGTGAAAATTAAATCTAAGGTAAGAAATAAAAAAATAAGAATAACTGATAAAAGAATAATCCATCTTAGATTATTTTCCTTTCTCTTTTTTGAATTATTCATTAAATAGGGTAGCAATTAGATTTTATAAATATTGAGAACTTAAAAAGAAGATGGAAACTAAACTCATTCATAATATATTTTCAAAGGCAGAGAAATCAAAGTCAAAAAAAGAAAAACAAAAGATATTTGTTGATTACAGGGAGAAAAATTCTTTAGTTCCGGCAGAGTTAATTTCTCTTGGTTTAGAAATAAATTTTCAAGAGTTAAAAGTTGGAGATTATTTAGTGAACAATATAGCAATTGAAAGGAAGACTGTTTCTGACTTTATTTCTTCAATGATAAATAAAAGGTTATTAAATCAATTAGAAGAGCTTCAACAGTATGAAAATAAATTATTATTAATAGAAGGTTTAGAAGAACAGGAACTTTATTCCGAAAATTCTGAAAGAGAAGTTTCTCCTAATGCAATTCGAGGATTTCTTCTTTCAATTGCTTTAAAACACAAAGTCCCTATAATTTTTACAAAAAATTCAGAAGATACTGCAAAATTTATTTATTTATTAGCAATAAAAAAGGAAACTGAATCTTCTTTAAATGTAAATAAAAAAAGCCTAAACTCAAAAGAAAGAATGCAATTTATTCTTGAAGGTTTTCCTGGAATAGGTCCAAAAACAGCAAGAAAACTTCTTGAGAAATTTAAAACCCTTAAAAATATAGCAAATACTCCTTTAGAAGAATTAAAAGAAACAATTGGAAAAAAGGCAGATATCTTCAAGTTATTTGAAGAAGATTATTAAAAAATTTGAATAAATATTTTATTTAAAGAAATTCAGCAACAATCTTTGCACCTAATTTTAAAGTTATTTTTTCTTTATCTTCTTTCTCATTGATTTCAACTAAATCAATTGCTTTCAAATTTTTTATTTTTTTCATTCTTTGTACAAGATAAAGGAATTGTCTACTCGTTAATCCTCCTGGTTCAGGATATCCAGTAGAAGGGGCAAAAGCAGGGTCAATTACATCAATATCAATAGAAACATACAATTCTTTTCCATTTGAAAATTCCATTATTGTATCACACATGTCCGCCAAATCTTCTGTTAAATTATTAATTGAAAGGGTTTTAATTTTATTTTTTTTAATAAAAGTTATTTCATCTTTGTGGGAATTCCTTAATCCAACTAAAAGTATATTCTCTGCAGGAAATCCTTCTTCAACAATTTTTCTAAGCCATTCTTCATGAGTCGGTTCTTCCATAGGTTCCATTAAGTCTGGATGACTATCAAAAACAATCAAACAAGGTTTTTTCTTTTCATCTTTACAATATCTCAAAAAAGCTTTTGTTGTAGAATAAGAAATTGAATGATCTCCCCCTAAAAAAATTGTTAAAGGTTTAGATTCAAATATATCTAAAGAGTTTTTGTAAATTAACTTGTTACTCAAATCAAGATTAGAATTATCAATATGGATTTCTTCTAAATCAAGTAAAGAAGTATCAATGGGTTTCCCATCTTCTGTGCTATAAATCTCTTTAAGGCAACTTATGATTGCATTTCCTGCCCTCTCGCATCCTTTGGTTTTTCCCAATCCATTAATTAGAGGAATCTTTACAATAAACATAGAGATATCAAAAAGTTAAGAGATTTAAACTTATTTATTACTATAAAACAAAACCTGTTGCAATCTGCAAAAAGTCTAGGGCAAAATGTATCAAAACCCCTACTGAAATCCAAAACATAATAGACAAGCATTTAGATTTTTTATTATCCATCATAAATGGAAAAATAATCATAGACAACATAATAAAAAAAATCATCACATATAAGGAATGAAGGGGGTATCCAAAAAAACCACTACATTGCCAAACATTTCCAATTCCACAAATACTTTCTGTCCAAGGAACATTCCCAACAATTCTTAGATACAAATGATCTAAATCTATAATATTCCCAAAAATCAATCCCCAGAACATAGTTTTATTTTTATAAATAAAATAAAGCGCAAGAGGTAAAAGATAATGGAAGAGATACATTATAAGAATAAAGAAATAAAGCTTTTAAGATTAATCTTTATTCTGTCGGGCATGACCCTAATTTAGAGGATAGATTGATAAAGAAAAACAGGGGTTTTCTTTATTTTTCAGGAACAAGTGCAAAAAAGCTGTAATCTTTCAATTTTGCCATTTTTCTCACATCTTTTAATTTTACTGCTCTTATCCTTTTCTCAAATTCATAAAATTCTTTTGCATTACCATCAATCTCATTTAACAAAAGACCAATTAATTGATTTTGTGAATCTTCCATTGAAATTCTATAATTTCCAATCAATTGTTCTTTAACTTGATTTAATTCTTTCTCTGTGAGTTCTTCTGAAACTTTCTTAAATTCTTTTAAAATAATTTCTTTTATTTTTTGAAAATTCTCTTTTGTTGTTCCAGCATAAATTACATTATAAGCAAAAGTTTTGTTAATATTAGAATCTCCTTTTATGGAGTAAGCAAGATTTCTTTTATCTCTAACTTCTTGGAATAATCTTGAGGACATCCCCCCTGCCATTAATGTTCCTAAAACTTCTGCAGTATAACATTGGGGGTTAGAAGCAAGAGGTACATGATAAGCAAAAACTAAATTTGCTTGATCAATTCCTTTTCTCTTTTCAATTTTTTGATTATTACTAACAGAAAATTTAACTTGGGGTACCTTCCCCTTTATATTTTCAAAATTCTTTTCAGCAAATTTAACTATATCTTCAAAATTAGCATCACCAACAATACCCAAAATCATATTATTAGGTTGATAAACTTCCTTAAACCTAGCAATTAGTTTTTTTCTATCAATTGAATTCATTGTTTTATATGTCCCAATTAATGCTAACCCTAAAGTTCCTATATACAACTCTTCTTGAATACTATCTAAAACATGTATGTGGGGGTTATCTTTTCTCATTTTAATTTCCTCAAAAATAACTTTTCTTTCTTTCTCAATTTCTTTTTCATCAAAAAGAGGATTCTTAACCATGTCAGTTAAAACCTCTAATGCAAGGTTCAAATGATTACTTGGCATTTTACACCAATAAGCAGTAATTGTTTCATCTGTAAACCCATTAAGTTCGCCACCATTTTTTTCTATTTCCTCACTAATCTTCTTAGAATTTCTTGTAGGGGTCCCCTTGTAAAGCATGTGTTCAATAAAATGCGATATCCCTTTTTCAGAAGGGGTTTCATTAATCCCCCCACATCTAACAGCAATAACAACAGAAACAACAGGTAGATTTCTTTTTTCAAAAAGTATAGTCATCCCATTTTTCAAAACTTTTCTGTAGAATTTAAACCCCATTCACAATAAAAGTAAATATCCTATTTAAACTTTTAAGCACATTTTCTAAGAATTAAATTCCTTTTCTACTAATCTTCTTCATCAAAAATTCTCTTATATCTTCTGCTTTTTTAACAGCTATAGCAGGAATATGTCCTTCAGACATTGCACCAGTATTATTCCCTGTATAATGAGAACCCGCAGTTTGTACATCTAATGTTGAAAATCCAATTATCCTTGCTAAAATCCCTCTTCTAATTTCAATATTTTGAATTCTTTCATAAGGGATAGCAGAATATTTTTTCCAAATAATTCCCTTCTCTATTTTTAATTCATTTTGAGCTAACTCAAATTTCCAATTCTTATAAGCAAGATTTGTATAAAACTCTCCAATTAAGAGAAGGACAAAGACAAAAGAAAAGAGATAAACTAATATAGCAGGTAAGAAAAAATTTGTTCCTGATATTAAACCAAAAATAAAAAAACCCCCAAACCAAGAAGATAAAAAAATAAATGTTGTATAAACTCTTACCCTAAATAACCATTTTGCTCCAGGATGTAGTTGTTCCATAATAATTAATAGACAAATGAATTTTTAAACATTCCTTTTACTAAAAACAATATACTTCTCTCCCCCAACTTCAAATTCATCCAACATTTTAAAATTTTCTTGAATAAAGTCAAGAACCCAATTTCTCTTAACTTTGAAGGTTTGTCTATTCCCTAAACTTTTTGTAGCAAAGCTCAAAACAACTTTATCAGCAAGAGGCACAATTTCTAATAACAGCTCTTTAGAGTAATTCGGTTTTAAACTTTCAAGAGCATCAATTACTTTAAACATAAAAACTATTCTTGGAAATTTTTCTTTTTTTATAATATCCAAAACTTTGTCTTTCTCAAATAAACTTAAATGTATTGCATTTCCATTAATCTTATTCTTTTTAAAATAAAATTTCATAAATTCAATGAGCTGTCCAACAGATTCAATAGCAGTATAGTTTATCTTAACTTTAATTTTCTCAAAAAAACAATAACTAAATCCATTTATCCCTGCACCTAAATCAATAATACTTGCAGATTTGTAATTCTTTAATACTTTTTTATAAATTTCTTGATAATAAGGAAGCCTTTCTTTAGTTGAGATATGTTTTCTTAAAATCCATTCTGGTTCTTTTTCTTTAGGAGATAATAATTTCTTACTAACAAATGCACTAAATAATTTCCTTAGTAATTCTCTTGTTAACTTTATTTTTTCTTCTTCATTAACTTGCCTTTTTTCAAATTGTTCATAAGCTAGTTGTATATCAATATCAGGAAGTTCTGAAAACTCTCGTTTTTCCTTGATTTTGTTTAAAATATCCTTATTCATAAATTATTTAACTCGAAGAAGTTTAAAAAATATATGACAGTTAATGCTCATCCAGAATATATCTATGCAGAAAAAGAATATTACTCCGCTGAAAATGATGAAGATAGACTTCTTGCTTTAGAAAAAATGATTTCTGTTTTGCCTGGACATAAAGGTGCTGAAAATCTTCGGTCTCAGATAAAACTTCGTTATAAAAAATTAAAAGAAAAAATGATTAAAGAAAAGAAATCCAAGAAAGGCGGAACAAGACAAGGAATAAAAAAAGAAGACATGCAAGCAGTTATTGTGGGAAAAACAAAATCAGGAAAATCTTCTTTACTTGCTCTGTTAACAAATGCTAAACCAAGTATTGCAGATTATGACTTCACAACTCGTGTTCCTGTTGTTGGAATGGCAGATTACAAAGGAGTAGGAATACAAATAATTGAAGTTCCTGCAATAGGTTCCGAATATTATGATAGAGGGGTTGTAAACAGCGCAGACACAATCTTAATATTAATTGAAACACTTGAACAAATAAAAGAAATAGAAAAAATAGTTGAACGTGCTCCAGGAAAAAAGATAATTGCTTTTAATAAAATAGATTTGCTTTCAGAAAATGACAAGAGAAAGGTTTTTGCAACTCTTTCTTCAAGAAAATATAATTTTGTTTTAATCTCAACTTTCACTCAAGAGAATATTGAAGTATTAAAAGAAAGACTTTTTCAAAGTTTTGGAAGAATAAGGGTTTATACAAAACAACCAGAAGAAAAACAAAAATCAGAACACCCTATTATTCTTAATCCAACCAGCACTGTTCAAGATGTTGCTGAAAAGATATTAAAGGGTTTTTCTAAGAAAGTAAAAACAGCAAGAATTTGGGGCCCAAGTTCAAAATATTCGGGACAGGTTGTTGGTTTACAACATAAATTAAAAGACTTAGATTCTGTAGAATTTAAAACAAAATAATTAATGTTTTATCCAAAAACCAACAATTACTTTATCACTTAATTCCAAAGTATTTTTTCTATAATTAACTTCTAAAAGTTTTTTATCGTAATGATAAATCTTCACACCAATTAACCCCTGTTCATTTATCCCTTTATCATTCTTCTTTAAAATTTCCCTAATCTTAAAATTACAAGCATCAATAGGATCTTGTCCAGGGAACTCAAAAGAATCTTCCATATTCTGTCCAACAACTCCAGAAACATAATCTACTTTTATAATGTATTCCATCTTACTTGTACCTCTTTCTTATTGGAGCAATTATATTTTCAAGATATTCTACAACAGCATTCTTTAAATCAAGAGGGTAAAGTTTTCCAGAAGCATAATCTTTTTCTAATTCTTCATAAGAATGATAATGGACATCTCCCCCAAATTTTTCTTCCCTTAAAATATCCATTAAACCAAATCTAGGAAAAATAATTAATTTTGAAACTTGAAGTATTGGATTATCCTCAATTATCTTTACAGGACAATATGCTCCTTGTATTGTTTTCTTAATCTCATCATAAGAATCAACAACACTTATTCCACTTCCAGGAAGAGACTTTGACATTTTTTGGCCAGGCCCTTTCAAAGAGGTTATTAATTGAGTGTGTAAAGGAATAAAATCATAATTAATTACTTTTTTCATATCTTTTCCAATCATATGAACTTTTCTTTGCTCCATCCCCCCAAGAGCAACATTAACTTTCAAATGTTTAATATCAGCAACTTGCATTAAAGGATACCACATCTGAGAAATAGTTGCATTTTCAACATCTCTTGCAATTTCTTGCATACTTCTCAATCCTCTTTGCAATGTTGAAGCTTGTGCAAGTCTCATTACATCAATTTGATAATTTTTCTTAAACTGAAAACTGCTTCCTAAAACAACATCTGCCTTAACACCTATAGCTTTGATTGTTTTTCTCCAATTTTCAACTTCTTTTTTGATTTCAGCCTCTGTTCCTTTTTTGTTAAGTAAAGCATGAATATCTGCTAACAAAATAATAACTTTAAATCCTGCTCTTTGTAAATCAATAAGTTTAGTAATAGTAACAAAATGTCCTAAATGCATTGGCCCATTTGGTTCATAACCGCAATATACAACTGGTTTCTTCTTTTTCTTAATTAATTCTTTAAGTTCTTCAGCAGTAACTATCTCCTGCACATTTGTTGCAATTAATTCAAATTTTTCTTCTGCATTCATATTAATAGGTAAAATTAAGAATTATTAAGCTTTTCTAAACAAAATTATTTCTTCTTGCTCCAGGCAGCAACACCAAGTAAAGCTAAAAAAATTAATGGGAAAACATAGGAAAAAATTCCTATTTTAAAAAAGAGTTCTTCTTCTAAAGATACAAAGGTAAAAAGAGCAATAATAAAAGAAGTTCCTGCAGAAAATAATGCCCACCAAGCAGGTTTCTGGATTATTTCAAAAGTTTTCCAATATCTAACAACCATAGAAATTGAAAATACAATGCCTACTATTGCCGCCACCCACGAAGGAAATAATAATGCCCAAGTAAACGGGATTAAAAATATGGGCCACCAATGCATTTTCGCTATCTGTGAAAAGACTAAAACAGGACCAATTAGAGGAATCCAAGCAAGTCCTGGATTTTTATGTTTAGCTTTTTTTGCAATTGCAAAATAAGTAAAAGAAGAATAAATATAAATTGCAATAAAAAAAATTAATACAAAAAGCATAGACATCCCAAAACCATCATCCATTTTCAATCAAATAGTTTATTATTTATAAAATCTTTCTAATTTGTGTTAATTGAAATATTTCTTTCAATAATAATGGGTATTCTTGCAGGAACTATAACAGGTTTCATACCCGGAGTGCACATTAATCTTGTAGGAACAATTCTTGTTTCACTTTCAGCAACTTCCTTATTTTTTATTCCTCCGACTTATCTTGTAGTCTTTATTTCTGCAATGGCAATAAGTCATACCTTTATTGATTTTATTCCTTCAATTTTTCTTGGTTGTCCAGATACAGAGACCCAGTTATCTGTTCTTCCTGGCCATGAAATGTTAAAAAAAGGAAAAGGATATGAAGCAGTCAGATTAACTTCTAAAGGAGGATTGTATGCAATATTTCTTCTTATTATTCTTTCTTTCCCATTGTCTTTTCTAATCTCGAAAATTTATAGTTCTCTTCATTCAGTAATGTTCTTTATTTTACTTACTTCTTGCCTACTTCTTATCTTAACAGAAAAAAGGAAATTTCTTGCATTATTTGTTTTCTTAATTTCTGGAATTTTTGGGGTTTGCGTTCTTAACTCTGGAATAAATGAACCTCTTTTCCCAATGCTAACAGGATTATTTGGTAGTTCTCTATTGATATTAAGTATAAAGAATAGAATTGAAATTCCGAAACAAGAAATAACAGAATCCAATGAAAAAGTTTCAAAACCTTTAGTTGGTTCTTTTCTTGCTTCTATCATTTGTGGTTTTCTCCCTGGCTTAGGGGGAGGACAAGCAGCTGTTTTAGGAAACTTAATTTCAAAAACAACAAAAAAAGGTTTTCTAATTTTAGTTGGTGCAACGAATGTTTTAGTTATGGGGATTTCCTTTGTTTCTCTTTATGCAATTTCAAAAACAAGAACAGGAGCAGCAATTGCAATTCAGGAATTAATAGGAAATTTATCTTGGAAAATTCTTCTTCTAATTTTAATTTCGGTTTTTTTAAGTGGAATTGCTTCTTATTTTATAACAAAATCTCTTTCAAAATTTTTAATTAAAAAAATAAATAGAATAAATTATTCTTCTCTTTCAGTAATTGTTTTATTTTTCTTAATTCTTCTAACAGTTATTATTTCTGGATTTTATGGGTTGCTTATTTTATTTGCATCAACTCTTCTTGGAATATATTGTAATTCTCTTCCAATAAAGAAAACACATATGATGGGCTGTTTACTTCTTCCAACATTAGTTTATTACTTTTTAGAATTAATTTAAAGCCATTTCCCTAAAGCTTCTTGTTTTTCAAGCTCTTTCCCAAAGACACTATCAATGTTCTCTTTAACAATTTGAAGATTTTGTTTCATATATGTAGAAAGATTATATTTTTCAGCAAGTTCTAAAGCAGGTTCAAGATATTTTTTAATTCCCCCCTCATTGATTGTAAATATTATTTTTCCCCCACATTTAGTACACACCCCAGTTAAAGGAGGACGACGCATAATTTCATTACAGGCAACACATCTAAATCCTTGCATTGAAAACTTTCTTAAATTACCTTTCAAATCTTTTAAGAAATGTCTATCAATAATTAACCTAGCTGCGTCAGAAGTATCAACAGCTCTTATTCTTTCAACTAGTTCCATTTGATGATGAACCTTGTCCTGCATAGTTTCAAGAGATTTATAAGAAGAACAAACAACACCATCATTAAAATTATTTGTATCATGTGTAAAACCTACTCCAATAAAAGGGTCTTTCCCTTCTTTCAAAAAAGTTCTCACAGTAGGGACTGTTTTCAATTCAGAAGAATGTTTTCTTTGTTCTGCTAATTGATAAAGTTCAATAGGATATTCATTAACTAATTCTAAATCTAAAATCTGATCATCAACTTCTCCTGCGTCTATCTTTATATTTAATACAAGAGGTGCATCTTGTGTTCCCCCTCTATGAGAAGGAAGAAATTTTCTAGAAAAATTAAGAAGTACATCTCCCAATAACATAATTGCTGCCTCGTCCCCATCACAATCTCTTCTTATTGCAGCATGCATATAAGGGCTAGCCATTAATCCCAAGGTATTTGAAAATCCTATAAATCTACAAATAACTCCTGCACAATTATGGGGGGCCATACAAACACCAATTTGCCCAACCAAATCTTCTTTTTTCTTAATATTATAATAAGGAGGCAAACCATAAAAATTTACTAAAAGGGAATCAACAAAATTACAAATTCTTAAAAAAACATCATCTGCCCTATCATCCATAGATTCCATCGCACTAGGGAGAAGAACATCATGAGGCATTAATTCAACTATTTGATTATCATCAATCAAATCATTTCCATTAATATCTTTATCATAACCTAAACTTTTTAATTTTTCAACACTTACTAAAATTTCTTTTGGCTTAAAAGAAGTAATTGGCAATTCAGTTGCATCAAATCTTATTGTCCCGTCTTTATTTACTTGTAAGTTTTGCATTGTTCTTAAAATTCCTTTAGCAAGATTTTCAATACTATGTTCTCCTGAAAAAGTTCCTTTAACCCCTTTAATTAAAATAGGAACATCTTGTTTAGAAAAATGTAATTTTTCAATTGCTTTTTCCATATAATGATTAATATTTAAATCACTTGTCTTATATGGTTGAGATTTTGTGTGTTCCTTACAAACTTCAAAAGAAGTTTTATCACAATCAGGACAATAAAAAACTTTTCTTGCTGCTTGTCCACAATTTTCACAGTTATTGTATATTGTTTCTTTTTTACAATTTTCACAATAGTAAGTAGGAAAAGAACTTCTTACACTCCCTTCTTCACAAGCTGCTTGCACACTTCTAAATCTTCCTCCCTCTTTTCCAACAGGAAATAAAACATTCGGATTACCAATAAGTTTTCTTAATTTGGCCTTTTCTGGTCTCCCCATTCTTGAACCAATAAACTCTCCTGCTTTATCTTTGATAATAATTGGATTAGAAAGAGAATTAACAATAGAAAGGATAATTTCCCCTTCTTTCATTTTAATGTCTTCTGAAAAATCTAAAATCTTTTTCTTTGCTTGCTCTTCAATTCTAAAAAATTCTTCAGCTAACTTTTGATCATGGATTAATTCTGAAGTAATTCCTAAATTAAGGAGTAAAGCCTTACTATTTGATTCATTTAAAACAATATTTTCAATTGTTGCTTCATGTTCAACACCCAATAATTCTAATGCTCTTTTCCCTAATTTAAATTTCTCCTGTTCTAATTTTGTATAGGGAAAAATAACTTTTCCATTAATTCTTGATTCTTTAAGCCAATCAATTAAACCAAAAAATTCTTCTTTAGAAATTTGATTCCAATAGAAAATATAATTTGGATGAAGAGGAATTCCTAATTCTTTACTAAATTTCTCTGCTTGTTCAAATGTAACATTAAGGCAATTAATTGATTTCTCCGCTTCGGGATTTTTTTGTCTTAACTCCAATTTCCACCACTCTTCAACATAACCTGGTTTAATAAAAACAGAATTTCTATTTAGAACATCACTAAAAGGAAAAAGAATATCTCCAAGATAAATTATTTCTTCTACATCAGGATAAAGTTTTTTTGCTTCTTCTTTAGATCTTACTCTTCTAACACTCCCATTAAATAATTTAACAATTGGGCCATCAATAGAATCACAAGCAGTCACAACACAACCCTTTGTTGGTTTTTCTATTTTCAACTGTGTTCCAATTGCAATAAAAGAATCAGTAATCCCCATTGTTGCGGGATGCATTGATACTGCACTAAACCCAGAAACTCTTGATCTCCCATATCTAAATCTAAATGCTCCTGATCTCGAGGGGTGCCCGAAAACAGGTCTCCCCGCAACTAAATCTTGAATATAAGTTGGAGAATCATCAGTTTGTCCAACATCCCTTTTTTCGTGGAGCTTAACATAATCTTCTAAAAAATCCCAACCAGTAGAAACAAATCCTTTTGCTTTTGTTTCTTTTAATAATCTAAGCCCTTTCTTTGCTTTTTGGGCAACAGCTTCTGAAAAAATTAAACACATTCCGCCCCTAATAAAATTAGTATCCATTCTTACTAAATTTTTATAATTAGAAACCTCGATTTTTTCAGTTGGGTCTCCTGCTAATTGAACAGGAATATTTTGTGCTAAGAAAGTTGCTTCAGGAACAGTTGGAAGATATTGCAAATTTGTAACATATTCATGATAATCATAATTCTCAGTAACATATCTTTTAACCTCTTCTTCAGAAGGATCATATTTTGCAAAACCAAATAATTCTCTAAGATAATCTAAAGTCATTAACCCAACAATACTCGCTGTTGTTCCTGCACTTCTAATTGGTCCTGAAAAATGTGCAACAAGATAATCTTTTCCATCTCTTGTTTTTCCCAAAGTAACTCCTGTAAATCCTTCAATAGGGCTTGAAACTACCCCAAGTGTAGTATAAGAAAAACCAACTCTCATCCCAGCATCAATTGCTTCTAATAAACTTGCAAATTTACAAAATTTTTGTTTCGCAATTTCTTCTGCAATTTTAAATGAAACAGCCATTGTTAATTTTCCATATTCTTTTTCAAGTTCAATTATTCGAGGAGCAATTCCACTCCCTTCCATTTGAGGATAAATAGTAGAAATAAGCCCAACTACTTTTTCAGCTAAGCTTCTTGCAAGAGGAATTTCTACTTTCGGAACAGGGTCTAAATTTTTTGCTCTTGCTTCATTTGAAAATTCATAAACTTTCTTTACTTCTTTATCTAAATTTGCAAAATATTGTTGTGTGTTCATTTTCCCCTCTCAACTATCTTATCAATTTTCTCTTTTTTGTTTTCCTCATCTTCAAAATCTAACATTTTTATTGTTCTTGTCTTCAGATTAAACATTGGGACCTTACAAAAATCAGGTTCATTTCCCATTTTCTCCTGTCTTGCAGTCATTGCTTCCCAGGAAGATGAAGACACCATCAGAATATTATTATAATAAGAAACAGCGCTCTTATGTGTATGACCTGACAGAAATATGTCAGGTATTTTTTTAATCATTAAAGCATCTTCTTCAGAAGGATAGTGCTGAACAGAAGTATGTGAAGGGGCAAGATGTCTGTTTTGTAGAAGGTAAGTCATTATTTTATCTGGTGTATTCATAGCTTTTCCTGCCTTGATTAATTTTGGAACAGTATTTGCATAATAAGGAAAAGAAAAACCATGATAAGTTAAAACATCAAATCCAGAAAAATCTTTCTTCGCACCTATGTTGACAGAGGCAGGGTTTCCAGTCATTATAACATTCTTAAGATTATACAAGCTCCATGCAAATCTCTCGTTTAACAAAGGTTGTGGTTCCATTAGCCGAACAGCATCATGATTTCCAGGGGAAATAATTATTTTAATATCTTTTCTTATTTTTGATAAAAGCTGACTAACCCCAATAAATTGTTCTTCAATATCTTTAATTTCCAAATCTTTTTCTTGGCTCGGATAATTTCCAACCCCTGCAATCAAATCCCCAACAAGAAATAAATATTTTATTTTCTCGGTTTCAGGAGTGTTAGGAACTTTTCCATTAATATAATGTATAAATTTATCGAAACCCTCTTTTAGGAATAATTTACTCCCATAATGAAGATCTCCCAAAAATAAAACATTTTCATCATAAGGGGAATGTTTCCTCTCGGGAAGAGAAGATTCAGGAAAAACAATTTGACTACAGAAAATAATTTCTCTACTCCCAAATCCACTAAACCCTAAAACAGAATCTAAACAAACTTCATCTGCCTTTTCAAAAATCGCAGCATTATTAGGACTAACTAAAACTTTTATTGTTCCAGTTAAATCTTCAACCTCAAAAATGATATTTTTATTTTTAGTTATGGTTTTTCCAGAAACAATCCCTATTATTGACGCACTTTGTCTTGTATTAGAAAGTTTATTAATTGAAACCAGATTTTTTAATGAAGAATTTTCTTGTAAAATCATTTTCATCTCAGAAACTCTATTTCTAAAATGTTTTGTAAAATCAGCAACCTCAATTTTTTTAGTTTTCTTTAATATACTAGATAAAACCTTAACTCCTTCTATAGGATCTTGATTTTCAATTTGTTTTTCTCCTTTCTCTTGATTTTCTGACTTTGAAATTTCTCTTAAAATTTCTATACTTAATCCTAATTTAATTTTTAATCCTTCTAATTGTTGTTGATTTTCCTTAGGTAGTGTAGAAAGAATCTGAAAAACCTTCTCTTTATTTTGATTAAACAAACTTTTAGTGATTATTTTTTGATTGGTTGACTCTTTCATTCTTTGGATAATTAATTTGACAGATTCTTCATCATTAGTTTCATTAAATAAATTCAAAACATCTCTATCTAAGAGTAATCCTCTTTCTAAACAAAATTTTAAAATTTCTTGAGGGTTCATTTTATTTCCAAATGTAAGTTTCTCTCCTTTTATGTTTAATTGGGTTTAATTATAAGATAATGAATTTAGAATAATATCCTTAGCCTTATCTACAATATCTCTTGTAATGGCAAGTTTAATTTCTCTCATTCTTCCACCTCGACCTTTGGAGATAACTGTAACTGTAATTATCCCTAACATATCAAATTCTTGGATAATATCACTAACTCTTCTTTGAGTAAGAACTTCAAGTTTATTCCTAATACATAAATCTCTATAGGAATTATACACCTCTCCTGTAAATAAGTGCCCCCCCTTTTCAGATAATTGTATAATAGAACTTAAAACTAACTGGAATTGTTTGGGTTCTGTCTTAATAACATCTAAAATCTTATCCCTTTCAATTTTATCATTAGCTTCATCTATATATTTAAGATAAATCTTGTCTGAATTATCTCTTTCAGCTAATTCTCCTGCAATTCTAAGTAGATCTAAGGCTCTTCTAGCATCTCCGTGCTCTCTTGCAGCTAAAGCAGCACACTTAGCAATAACTCCTTCCTGCATAACTCCCTCTTTGAAAACGTCTTTTGCTCTTTTAGTTAATATTTCTTGTAATTGAAGTGCATTATAAGGGGCAAAAACAACTTCTTCTTCAGATAAAGAACTTTTAACCCTTGGATCTATTTCATCAAGGAAAGTAAGATTATTACTAATCCCAACAATACACAAATTAGACCTAGTTAATTCAGGACTAAGTCTTGTCAAATTGTAAAGAAAATCGTCTGATATTTTTTTAGTTGTTTGATCTATTTCATCTAATATTAACACAATAAGCTGTTTTTCTTGATCAATAGTCTCAATAAATTTATCATAAACTGATTGAGTAGGAAGCCCAGTAGAAGGAACCTCTCCCCCAAATTTTTTAATTAATTCAGCAAGAATTCTGTATTCTGTATCTGATACTTTTTTTAATTTACAATTCAAATATTCTATTCTTAATTTGAAATCTGCATCTTTTTTAACTCTCTTAAGAAGTTCGTTTTTTACATATTGAATAGAAAGAGTTTTTCCTGTTCCTGTTTTTCCATAAAGGAATAAATTACTAGGTCTTTCTCCTCTAAGAACAGGTGCTAATATAGAAGCAATTTGTTTTATTTGAGCATCTCTATGTGGAATTTCTTCTGGTTGATAATTATTTTGAAGCATTGATTTATCTTTGAAAATTTCATTGTTATCGAACGATTCAAAAATCTTGTTTAATTCTTCCCCCATTTCATTTGCCATATGACACACACTCCTATTTCCAGTGGAGATTATAATTCTTCTCCTTCTTCTCTTCGATATTAATTTAATTATATTATATAAAGGATTATCACTACTTATTAAGAAATACACCTACTTTTCTTATGGAATAAAGAACATTTAACAAATATTTTATTTTCAATTTTAATTTAGTTTTAAATTTAAAAAAGTAAAAATTGTATTTTTTATTAATAGTTTATCTTATTTCTATTTCCCTTTTCTTCTATTACTTATTTCTTTATAATCTTCTTCATCTTCTTCTTTCTTATATATAATATATATAATATATATAATATATAATATATAATTTTATAATAAAAAGAAAAACAAACAAAACTCACAAATTCCTTTTTAAATACTTCCAATAGAAATGAAGGAGGGAGTCTACATTGATCTTATTTACCTTAATATTATCATTTTTTATAATTAATAAGGTATTTTTTATAAGTTATTATAACAAAATCAATAATTGACTATATACTTGTAAATCTATTTATTTTTACAGAAAAGTTTATAAATTATTCTTATCTCAACAATCTATGCAAGGAAGTAAAAATACATACAGTGCCATTCTTGGAAAGATGATTGTAACAAAAGAGGGTAAAAGGCTTGGATTTGTTAAAGATGTTACTTTTGAAACAAAGTCAGGTGAGTTAATTAACCTTCTAGTAAAAGATTCTACACCATATACTAAGAATCTTAACTTAGAAAAAACAAATTCAGGAGAGTTACTTATACCTTATAATTCTATAATTGCTATAGGTGATTTTGTGATTGTTTCAGAAGAAGATTTAATTTAAATTAATCTATTCTGCTACTTTTTCTATTTGTTAAAGATATAAATATTTAAAAATGCAAATTTGATTTAAATAAAATGAATATTGTTGGTTTTAACTTTACAAAGATGAGTATAGAGAGATCAAAGCTTCCCACTGAAAAAGTGAAAGTTAATACTAAAATGAGTATTTCTTCTATAGAATCAATAAAATCAAGCCTGTTAAATACAGGAGAAGATCTTCTTGGAGTAGAATTTACTTATTCTTTAGATTATGAACCAGAATTTGCTAAAATAGAATTTAAAGGTAATCTTATTATTTCTATAGAACCCAAATTAGCAAGAGAAGTATTAAAAGACTGGAAAGACAAAAAAACCTCTGAAGAGTTTAGAATACCAATCCTTAATGTTATTTTGAAAAAAGCTAATCTAAAAGCTTTAGAATTAGAAGATGAATTAGGTTTACCTCCTCATTTACCTCTTCCTTCTTTTAAAAAAGAAGAAAAATCAGAAAAAAAAGAAGAGTAGCTAACCTTTAAAAAAATACCTTTCTTATGTCTTCTATGAAGATATCTAATCAAAAAAAAGAAAAAATTTCTGAACAAATCCTTGCATTCTTATATTCTATTTCTCCTCAATCTGTATTTACATTAAATATTGCTAAAGAAATTGCAAGAGATGAAGAGTTTGTTAAATTTTTATTAATTGATTTAAAGAACAAAGGTTTAGTTATTGAAATTAAGAAGAATCCCGAGGGAATATCTTACCTCAAAAGATCTAGGTGGAAATTAAGTGATATAGCTTATCAAGCTTATAAAAAACATCAAACAAGTAATAATTAACCAAGTTCAATTAAAGGAAGCGGTGTTAATAATATCTAATTATTTAATTACACTTAAATTTTTATACTCTTTATTCTCGTAATATTTATGGATCAAATTAAATCTGCTTTCCTAAAAGTAAAGCAAGATATGGATTCCATGCAAGATCAAATTGGTTTTTTAACCTCCTCTTTATTAGAAAACCAAATAAAAATAGAAGAATTTAGCAAGATTATACAAAATTTGTTAATTAAAGTGTCTTATTTTGATCAAAAAGAAGAGATTTATACTCCAACATATAACCAAGAATCCCCAACAATTCCAATACAAACTCCAACAGATAACAATCCTTTTAGGGCTTTAAAACCCCAAAATTTACCCTTTTCCACTGGAAATGGGGGGGTTCCAACAGACAGACAGACAAACCAACAGACAAACCAACAGACAGAAAAGACCTCTTTTGGGCAGGCCATAGAAGTTCTTAACTCTCTGGATAGTATAAAAAAGGAAATAAAAACCAAATTTAAGAAGATAACAGAGCAAGAATTTCTAGTTTTTTCAACAATTTATCAACTTTCTGAAGAGAAAGGATTTACCAATTATAAAACTCTTTCAGAAAAGCTAAATCTTACAGAAAGTTCTATTCGAGATTATGTTGGAAAACTTATCAAAAAAGATATTCCCGTAGAGAAATCAAGAGTCAATAATAAAATTATTCAACTTGTTATCTCAGAAAATTTCAAAAAAGTGATCTCACTTCCAATACTTTTACAATTAAGAGCAGTTTAATTAAGAAAATAGTACTTTTCTCGCTTACCGAATAACTAAGTCTCCCTATCAGACTTTGCAAGAGTTTTATTTTTCCTTGTTTTCTTCTTTACAAACACACTCTTTTATCAATCACTTATTTTCACTCTTTTTTTAATTTTTTGATTAGCTTACTCTCTCTTTTTGTTCTCCCCCTTAATTATTTTTTAATTTCTCTCATTTAATTTACTCTTTTTTACTGGTTTTTCAGAAATTACCCTATTTCCTATTACCTTTAACTCTCACTTTTGTCTTTTTTAGCATCTTTTCCTTGATTTCTTCAGGTATAAACACTCTTTTTTTGCCATTTTTCTCAATTTCCTCTTCAATGAGGCTCTCACTTTTCTGTTTTATTGAATTAATCTGACCTCTAACGGTAGACCTCTCTTTCCCCAGCATAGCAGCCAAATCATCATAACTCAATTTTATATCTGAATTTAAAAGCACCCAAAGAATTGCTCTTTCTGTTACTGAAAATTGGCTTAAATTTGGTGTTTGAACACCTGTTTGAACACCTGTTTGAACAGCATAAACACCCATCTGTTTACTATAAACAGGCTTGGCTGTTTTAAACACCCTGTTTGTTTTTATTTCACCCATTACAGAAACCACGTTTTTTAATCCTTCAAGGTCATTTTTCATCGACGCCAAATTAACCTTTAATTCTTCAATCTCCATTTTTTGTAAATTTTTTTCAGAATCAAGGTGTTTAATCCACCCTCCAACAGACCCAATATCTTTCTTTACTGATTCAAACCCTTTTTGAGTTTCTTCTTTTATCTTGTCTACCTCTCTTTTCCCAGTGAAAAACCAAAACATAATATATCTTACAAAAACACCTTTAAAAACCTTTTGGTAGTCTCGACGAAATTTCTCTTATTTCATTCAATGATCCAACACTCCAACACATAAAAAAAGCAAGCTGTTTGTTAACAAAAAAACAGCAAAACAGCTGTTTAAAACAGACCCAAACAGCTGTTTACTTCAAACCTTAAAATAAATTAATAAAAAAAACAGCAAAAACAGCAACAAACACCCACCAAACAGCGGTTTAAACAAAATTATTTCCCGTCGATAAGAACAACAAACACCCAACAAGCGGTCAAAAGTATTTCTTTAAAAGTTATAAAAACCAATATCTTAAAACTAAGCTTACCTTAGTGCACAAAGTCTGCAGGCCCATAAAAATTAATGCAAAAAATTTGGGCAATTTATTCTCTTTTTTCATCATTTTATTACAATAATTTTTAAAAACCTTTAATTCTAAATAACGTTATGTCAACAAAAATTATCATCGATTATCTTACAGAATCTTTAAAAAATAAATACCTTCAAGAGGATAATAAATACCTTTTAATTTCTAGTGTTTTTATTGGTCAACCAGGAAATATTTCTTTAGAAGGAGAGCTTTATTCTATTCAAGGAAAATCTCTAGGACCAGTTAGTGGTCGAAGTTTAAATCCCAAAGCAGAAGTTTTTTCAGAAGAAGAAGTTCCTTGGGAAAGAAAACAATTAAGGCTACCTAATATTTCTTAAATTAACAAAGCTTACCTAAGTGCACAAGCCAATTTTCACAATAATTTTTAAAAAGGTAATTCCTTCTTCTTTTCTATGTTAAATAAAAATAATGAATCTATTGAAAAACCCTGGGCTGTTTATGGTGCTTGGCTTGGAGCAACAGCCATAGGATTATTGTCAGAAAAACCTTCTGATCAAAGTTGTTATATTATTTATTCAGAAGGCCAGCATTATCCTCCTGAGTTATGGGATACAAATTATGTTCACCTTTTTAGTAAATTATCTGAAGCTACAGATTATTTTTTAAAAAAGCAATGTCCTGTTTTAGAAGACCAATATTCAAAAAATGAACTTCTAAGACATCTTGAAATTCATTTTCCAAAAGCAATTGCCCAAGAAAAGAAAAATGAACTTACCTCTTTAGTTAATTTATTATCTAATCTATCAAATTCACAAAGCTTAACTAAGTGCACAGAAAACACAAAATACAAATTTGGTTCATGCACTGGTTGTATAAGACAAGAAAAATCCTGCTAAATTGTCAAAAAACCTTAACTATTACTCCTTTTTTCTCAAAAATCTCTAAAAAGACCAATTTTTAGCCAAAAACGCCTAAAATGCTTCGCACAATATAGGTTGTCGGTACTTTTTCGATAAATTTATATACTTAGGGCACCCTAAATAGACAGAAACTAGCTAAGAAATACCCTAAGTAGACAAGTGAACTTGCTTTTAGCTAACCTAAGTGCACAAATAAAAAACAAAAAAGAGAAAATGTCACAACAAACACCTGTTCAAACAGCCAAACCCTTAGCAGCAATTTACATCAGAGTATCAACTCAAGATCAAGCCCAACATGGTTTTAGTTTAGATGCTCAAGAAGAAAGCTTAATGGGTTATGCCAAAGCCCTTGGCTATGAAGTTGTTAAGATTTACAAAGATGAAGGAAAGTCAGCCAAAAACTTAAACAGACCTGAAATGCAGAATCTGTTGAAAGATGCAGAAGCTAGAAAGTTTCAAGCTATTTTTATTTACAAATTAGACAGATTCTCAAGAAGCCTAAAAGACCTTATTTTAACAATCGACAAACTAAAAGAATGGGGGATTGACTTTGTTTCATTACAGGATAAAATTGAGACAGCTTCTGCTAGTGGAAAACTCATGTTTCAGATTATTGGGGCATTTGCAGAATTTGAAAGAAATATAATCGGAGATAGAACCACTTTCGGAATGGAAAAGAAAGCAAAAGAAGGCGGATTTATCACAAAAGCACCTTTCGGTTACAAATTAGTAAACAAACAGTTGATTGCTGACCCAGAACAAATTGATAAGATTAAAAGCATTTTTGAAGAATACCTAAACACACAGATTTCTTTAACTCAATTAGCAAAAAAGAATGGATTTACAACAAGCGGAATAAAAAAATTACTTCAAAATACAACTTACATAGGAAAAGTTAAGTTTGCAAATAAAGAGAGTGAAGGTCAACATCAAGCAATGATTGAAAAAGAACTTTTTGATAAAGTTCAAGAGAAATTAAAATGATGCCCTCTTTTTATGAAAAGTGTTATGCTGTTCTAAGAAAAGTTCCAAAAGGAAAAGTTACAACTTACAGAGAAATAGCAAGAGCATTAAACTCTAAGGCGTATCAAGCAGTTGGAAGTGCAATGCATAATAATCCTTATTCCCCACAAGTCCCCTGTCACAGAGTTGTTAATGCAAATGGAAATTTAGGGGGCTTTTATTCAGGTCAAAAAAAGAAAACACAAATGTTAAAAGAAGAAGGTGTTGAAGTTAAGGATAACAAAATTGATTTAAACAAGTATTTCTTTAAATTAAAATGAATGAACTTGAACAATTAAAAAAAGAGAATGAAGAACTTAAAAAAGAAATAGAAAAACTTAGAGTAGTAAAAGCAAATCAAAAAGCAGGCATGATTAAGAAAGCTAATCAAGGGAACTTAATGTCTCGTGTTCCATTTGGATACAAGTTATTAGAAGGAAAATTAGTTCCAGCAGAGAATTATAGAGAAATAGAAGAAATATTTGAGGAATTTTTAAATGAGAAAATTAGTTTACAAACTCTTTCGAAAAAACATAATCTTTCTGTTAATGGATTAAAAAAAATACTTAAAAACTTCACTTACTTAGGAAAAATTAAGTTTAACAATCAGATTAATGAAGGGAATCATCAGCCAATTGTTTCCTCAACATTATTCAATCATGTTCAGAATAAACTTGAAAAATTAGGGATAAAATGAAAAACAAAAATAAACTTATAAAAATAAGAATTTTTCCATCTGTTTGGAGCAAGATTATATTTGGATTAATTGCAATTCCAATATTTCTTCTTGTTTCATTTTTATTCCTAGTTAATGCAATAATTATTGGGACTATTATCTTTTCTTTATTTGTTATTGGAAGTATTATTCTTCTTATTTGGAGAATCAGATTAAGATAAAATATTAATTAGGTAATAAATTAAAAAAATATTTACAAAACTATCTATACGATTTCTGACGTCTTTTTCTTGCTTTTCCTGCACCAGGCTTACTAGCTTCTTTTCTTCTTACATCAGCAACAATCATATTTCTATCATATTCTAAATAAGCTCTTTCTAATTCATCTGACTTTGAGAATGCAACAATTCCCCTACATAGAGCAACTCTTGCAGCATCAATTTGTCCTTTTTCTCCACCACCCATTACATTTATTGAAGCATTGAATTTTAATTCTCCTAAAACCTTTTCTGCAATCTTTAATGGTTCTTCTATTTTTAATTGGTCAAAGAAAGGGAATAACTTATAATTTTTTTTATTAATTTTAACTTCCCCATTACCTTCTGTGAACATTGCTCTTGCAACCGCTCTTTTTCTTTTACCTGAACTAATTATTCTTTCCATTTTGAAACCTCCTTAACTCTTACCATCTTACTCTTACTTTGGAAATCTGATTTTTCTCCAACAATCATTTTTTTCTCTTTTGCAAATTCAAGTGGAACACCAACATAACATTTTATTCTTTTCAAAGCATCTCTCCCTCTTCCTGTTCTATAATTTGGAAGCATTCCTCTTATTGCTCTCTTAACTATTTTTTCACTTGTTCTTGAAACTTTAGGTCCTTTAAGTGTACTTCCTACTCTTTTTCTTTTTGCTTCAAGATTTTCTTCAATGAATTTTCTATTTCCTGTAATTATAATCTGTTCACAATTTACAATAGCAAATTCTTCTCCCTTTAATGCTTGCCTTGCTACATAACTAGCTAATCTTCCCAATATTGCATCTTTTCCTTCTATTACATTCATTTTATAATCCTCACATTTTTAGCATCAGGATTTTTCTTTATCTCTTCAGAGATAGTTGAAACTTCCCCTTTAGCCTTTAATATTTTTTCTTTTGCTCTTTCAGAAAAACCAAAAGCAACTACTTTAATCTTTTTGTTTATTTCTCCTTGTGATAAAATCTTTCCCGGAACAATTATTGTTTCTCCATCTTTTGTTTCTTTGTCTAATCTATCTAAATTAATATTAATTCTATTTATTCTTGGACTTGAAAGAATTCCAGCAACTTCTAACCATTTTGGTTTTTTCTTCGCTTCAATTATTGTTTGAACTAATTCTGAATTATTTTTTCTTCCAAGTTGTTCGTCAATTTTTGTTTTACTTTTCATCTTGTTTTAATCTGTGTATAAAATAGAGAATACTTTTTCTCTACTCTCGCTTGCGCTCGCAGATAAAAGTTTGAGCTTTTTTGGGTTTATAAAAGTTTTTATATTCCTAAATTTGAAGAATGCGGGATAAAGGATTCGAACCTTTGTAGGCACTGAGCCAACAGATTTTGAGTCTGTCCCATTTGACCGCTCTGGCAATCCCGCTTATACTAAAATATCACCATTATCGGTATAAAAAACTTTAGAATTATTTAGCAATCTTTTTTGCAAGCTCTTTCAAATCATCTTTCAATGTCTCAATTGCTTTTTTGAATATTTCTTCTTCTTCCATTTGACCAAATCCTTCAACTGTAATTACCAATTCTTTAGTTGGAGTTAATTCAATAGAATCTTTCTTAACTTTTCTGCAGAAATCAGTACAAGCTTCACACATATCACATTGATTTTCATCGGTTATAGAAACTTTTCCATTATCTAATATTAAAATTTTTCTAGGGCAAACATTAACTACTTCTTTAGGGCAATCTTTATCAATCTTAACTTTAACAGAGTCTCTATAAAACATAAATCCAGGAGAAAACTTTGAATGCTTGCTTCCTTTTCCCATTCTTGCAGTAGCAAGAATTTCTAATTCTTGGCCTTTCTTAAGAACAGTAATTGGTATTTTATCATAAACAGGTTCAACTTTACCCTTTAAATCTTCAGAATAAATAATACCATCTTTCTTTGCAATTAATGCTAATTGTTCAGTTGTTTTTTCATTCATTGTTTTATCCATCTTTAATGGAACAAGTCCAATTCTATGAGCGACTGTCTCGTCGTATAAAGGAGAATCATTCTTTGAAATTTCAACTTCATCAATTGCTAATACTAGTATTTGGTCAACATATCTTCTAATTGCATTAGCCAAGCTTTCATCTACTTCTGCAGTGAATGTAAGTTGGTTGTATTTTTTATTTACTAGTTTCATTTTATTATTGTGAAAAGTTAATTTTTAAATTTATGTTTCTCTTTAAGGACGTCTTCCTCTTCTTCCACCTTTCTTCTTAGGTCCTCCACGAGGGAATCTTGTAGTATCTAATATGTTAAGGATTTTAAAACCATCTCTTGTTAAACTCTTAATTATTGCATGTGCACCAGGCCCTAATGCAGGACTATTTGTCTTTGATCTTATTCTTACATAAATTGATTTTATTCCAAGTTCATTCAAAGTTTCTGTTATTCTTTTAGCAATGAAAATAGCAATTGTTGGATTTGCTTTTAATCTTCCGTGTTTTGTAACCATTCCACCTGTAACTTTTGCAAGTGTTTTTCCAGACATATCAGTTACATGTGCAAGAGTATTATTGAATGAAGTGTAAACATTTAGAATTGCTTCTATTTCTTTTCCTGCCTTCTTCTCAGTTTTCTTTTCTTCTTGTTCTAAATCTATTTTAACTTCTTCTAATTTTGGTTTCATTCTTCTGTTTCTCCTAATTCTTTTTTAACCATTTCTTTTTTCATTTTTTTCTCTTTAAGAGTAATTTTATCTTCGAGTTTCACAGGAACAATATATGAAGGAGCATTTATACTATTTCCATTGATTAAAACTTTTTTATGAGTTATTAATTGTCTTGCACTTTTGGAAGTAGTAGCTAATCCCTTTTGAACAAGAACTGTTTGAAGTCTTCTATTTAAATAATCTTTTTTATCTAATGAAAGAACATCTCCAATAGAATTAACCTTTAATCCAATTTTTCTTAATCTTTCGAAAAAAGACTCTTTATCTGTTTCACTTGCAGAAATTAATTTCTTTGCTTTTTCTCTCATCAATTTAACTTTTGCATCTGCTTTCCAAATTTCTTTTTTATTTTTTAATCCAAATTCTTCTTTTATTTCTGCTTCTTCAATTATTCTTACTTTATCAAAAGGTTTCTTTGGTCTTGAATATTGTTTATGTTGTCTTTTCATTTTTTATTTTTTAGCTCCTCCAGCAGGTGCAGCTTTCTTTTTAATTCCCACCCCTTTTCTCTTATTTCTTCTGAAATGACTTCTTGTTCTTTGACCTCTTAATGGAAGTCCAATAGCATGTCTTATACCCTTGTAACTCTTAATCTTTTTTAATCTTCCAATATCCATTTCTTTTTGTAATTCGAGGGTACTACCGATAAGATGTTTGTTTTCTCCAGTCTCAAAATCAACTCTTCTATTAAGAAGGTAAATTGGCATCTTTGGGTTTTTAAGGAAATCATTCATTTTGTCAATTTCTTCTTTTGTTAAAGAACCAATCTTTCTTTTTTTATCAAGATTTAATGATTTACAAAGAGCATTTGATAATCCCCAAGAAATTCCTTTTATCTTTGTTAATCCAACATAAACATTTAATCCTCCGTCGATATCTTTTGATAGAACTCTGATTAACTTTTCTTCATATTTTTTTTCTTCTGGCCTTGGCTTGTGAATGTGTTCAGGTTTTACCTTTTCTTCTTGTTTGTCTATTTTTTGTTCTTTCATTTTAGTTTACAAATAAGTTGTATCTCTCAAGGTTCTCCAACTCAGTTAATATTCTTTTCTGTATTGCTTTTTCCGGATCAGGAAGGTTTTGAATTCTTTTCTTCATGTCTTCAAAAGATTCGAATTCTTTTTCTGCTCTTTGTTTCAAGATTTCTTGCATGTGTCTTTTGCCGAATCCAGGAAGCAATTCTATTTGATGCAATCTTTTGTTTATTGCCTCGGACTTGTTGAAAAACTCAACAAACCTTTGTTCGCTTTCTTTGACTATTTTTTCAATAAATTCCTGAAGCTGATTTTTTGCAGGTTCAGTTAATTTTTCTCTTTGAAGTCTTCCAAGAATGTAATATATTTTATCTCGCTTCCCTTCTCCAATATATACTTCTTCTCCTACTTCAAGAGGAACCCCTCGTCTAGGAACTAATTCCAATAATACAAGAGTTTTCTTTCCTATAGCTTGGGCTACAGGCATCATCTTCCTTTCCAAAGGATATCCGTTCGGTAGATAATCTAATATGATCGCGTTTTCTTCTTTTTCCATTTTCATCATTTAAATTTTTTAATTGAATCAAGTATTTTTCTTGTTTCATCTTCATCTAAGCTAACGTCAATAAAAATTTTATTTAATTCTTCAGAACTTTCTGGAAGAGTATCTATAATCTTAATGATATAATCTGATTTTAACTTTACATTGTTAAAAGTTTCTAACATTTGTTTTAATTCTTTAGCATCTTTTGCCTTTAATTTATTAAATTTTTTTATAAATCCAATTATTTCAGAATCCTTTTCTCCATTATCTTTAATGTATTCAATGGCTTCTGCCATACTTACCGGTTCACTATTTTTTATCATTAGTTTTAACTTGTTTTATTTTTTTTAAATGTATTGGAGACATTAAAAGTCTCTTTTCTTTGTTACCATCTTTAATCTTGACCATATAATATCTTCCCCTTTTACTCTCAACTTCTCCTGTTATTCCCTGTAGTCTTTTTGGGAATACAGATGCAACTGTTTTCTCTCGAGATATTGCAACAAAGTCTCCAGTTTTTAAAATTTGAAAGTATCTACTAAGTTGTAATTTACCACGTTTTCTGACAGGCTTTCTATCTACCATAGATTACCAAAAATTATTTGATTTAAAAACCTATCTTTTATTAGGCAGATTTTCTTTCTCTAGCAAAATCTCCATTGCCTCTAACAGAACCACTTCTAGCAGCTGTCCCACTTCTTAAGGTTTTAAGGGTGCTACTTGTATCCATATGAGTTAAATCATCATTGTCTTGTGCTTCACTATAATTCTTCTTAATAGTAGCAAGCATTTTAGGGCCCCAAATTTTAATACCACAAGGGTCGCAGAATCCCATTACATCACTATCATTTATTTCCTTACCACAATAAAAACATTTTTTCATTTTTTCCTCTTTTACTAATTTGGAGAAATTAAATTAGTTTTTAAATATTCTTATGCTGGTTTAGGTATATTCGCAATAATTATTCATATCTTAAGGCATCAGCAGGTTTAAGTTTTGCAGCCTGCATTGCAGGTAAAACTCCTGATAAACTACCAATTAAGAAAGAAAATGATAAAGCACCGAAGACCAATTGCAAACTTATACTTGCTTGTAAAAGATTTGTATCAAGTGCAATTGTTGCAAGATAACTAACACCTTTACCTAAACCAATTCCTAAGAGAACACCTATTGCTCCCCCGACTAATCCTAGAAGCCCTGATTCAAATAAGAAAATCTGTAGTATATCTGAATTCTTAGCACCAATAGCTTTCATTGTTCCTATCTCTTTTGTTCTTTCTAAAACAGAAGTATACATTGTATTCATAATCCCAATCCCACCAACTAAAAGGGAAATTGCTGCTATTCCGACGAGAACAGCCTGAACAATTCCAAAAATATTAGAGAAGGTTTGTAATAATTGATCAGAAGTTTGTACACTAAAAGTTTCTTGCCCCTCTTTTTCATTTCGAGATTGTCTTAATTTTCTTTTAATATTTTCTGCAAGATTTGCAGGATCAACACCTTCTTGTGCTTTTGCAACAATTTGAGTTTCTTCATCTTCAATATTAAATATTTCTTTTAGAGTATCTTTCGGAAGATAAATTCCAGCATCATTATAAGGATCCCCTGTTTTATCTAAAATTCCAACAACCTTAAATTCATAATCATTAATAACCATTGTACTTCCAATTTCAACCCCATTCTTCCAGATTTTTCCATCAACAGAATTGCTATGTCCCACAACAATTTTAAATCCATCTCCATCTTTCAAATCCCTCCCCTCAATAACTTTAAAAGATTGCATGCTTGAAAAAAGACCAACTTCTTCTGGATTTATCCCAATAGCATAAGTTATTGAAGTTTCTTTTTTATAAACAATTAAAGAAGTTTTCATTAATACTCCTACAACTTCCTCTACCCCATTAACATTTTTTATTGTTTCAAGATCTTTTGATGTAAGCATAAGTTCACTTGATGAAGCACTTCCTGCTGGCCCAATTGTTTTTCCCTGGATAATGATTTTATCTTTTCCTAGTTGTGCAAATTGATCATTGATTGCATTTTGTAATCCTTGCCCAAGACTAATTAACCCAACAACAGCAGCAATACCAATGAAAATACCAATCATTGTTAGCCAACTTCTTAATTTCCTTCTCCTTAAATTAGAGAAAGCTAGAAAAAAATGATCCTTCATTTTATTACTGCAGGTTATCCTGCTTGTTTTTCTTTTTCTTCCTAGATCTTTTATAGAATAAGAATACTATTACAACTAAAATAAGAGATAAAATTATCAATAAAGAATTATTCTTTTTTACTAAGCCCATCTTAATTGCTTCTTCTTGTGTATAAGTAGTAAGAGTTACTATTTTATTTTCTGTTATTTGATTATTCATTGAATCTGTGTAAGTTAATTCTACAGGGAGATTTATTGTTGAAAGAGAATTTATATTAATAAAAACATCAAAATCAGCACTATCAAAATCGTTACTTTCAACACTACCAATATAAACTTTATTTGAACTAATCATTTTTATCCCATTTATGGGATTTAATTTTATACTTAAGAACTTACTTTCACCCATTCCTGAATTTATTATTTTTATACTAATTTTTCCATTTGTGCCTTTGATTAATGCATTATTCTCTAAAGAAAGTTCTATTGAGGGTTTAGCGTTAATTATTGCAGTAACTAATCCTATTTCTTGGTTAGAGATAAGGGTCCCATTTTCTAAATTATAACTAACTTTAACAGGGATAGTATACGTTCCAGATTCTGAATCAGAAAATGAAATTAAATCAAATCTTGCTTTTTCTTTATCCCCCTCTAAAATTTCATCTATTCTGTATTCATTTGAAGATTGATAAGGAGCAAAAGGGATCACTTTTGTTGTGCTTGTTAAACCAAGACTAACAACCACATTATCAATATCCTCATTAAGATTATTTTCAATATTTAATGTCAAACTTATCTTCTCTCCGGGTTGAACCTCTGTTGGGTTACTTGTTGTTGAAGTAATTGTTAAAGCAGAAACAAAACAAACTTGTAATATAAATATACTTATTAGTAATATTGCTGTTTTAGAGGTAAATATTGATTTTTTCATTTTATTTTGTGTTGAGTTACTTTTCTGTTCTCGACTATCTTCCCATCAGAGATTTTTAAAACTTTCTGAACATATTGTATTAGGTCAAGATTGTGTGTAACTAAAATTATTGTCTTACCTCTCTTGTTTAAATCCGTGAATAATTTCATAATCTCAAGTCCTGTTTTTGTATCTAGATTTCCTGTTGGTTCATCAGCTAAAATTACTTCTGGATCATTTGCTAAAGCTCTCCCAATAGCGACTCTTTGTCTTTCTCCCCCAGATAATTCCTTAGGTAAATGAGTTCTTCTATGAGTTAAATTAACTTCTTTCAAAATTTCTTCTGCTCTTTCCATTCTTTCTTTTCTTTTTATTCCATGAAATATCATAGGAAGAGCAATATTTTCTATTGCATTTAAAGTAGGAATCAAATTAAATGTTTGAAAAACAAACCCTATTTTTCTTCCTCTAATTTGTGCAAGATTAGACTCAGATAAATGTTCAATATTCTGCCCATCAAGAAAAATATCTCCTTTACTTGATAAGTCTAATGCACCAACAAGATTCATAAGGGTACTTTTCCCACTTCCAGAAGGTCCAACTATTGCAATAAAATCTCCCCTTTGAATTTTTAAATCTACATCAGATAAAGCGTTAATTTCAGAACCCCCTAATTTGTAAATTTTGTGTACGTCTTTCAATTCAATTATAGTATCATTTTTCATTTGCGTATATTCTTTTCACCCTTAACTTCTTATTTAAAGGTTGTGTACCCAAAGTCTACTTTTCCCTCTATTTTGCAAAGTTTTATAAATCAAAAAAAAGGCGTAATAATATGATAATTCCAGTAAGATGCTTTTCATGCGGAAAACCTATAGGACAACTTTGGGATGAATATAAAAAAAGAGTTTCTACAGGAGAAAACCCAAAGAAAGTCTTAGATGAACTTGGATTAGAACGCCCTTGTTGCAGAGCAATGTTTATTGGACAAACTGATTTAATTGAATTGATTGGTAAATTCAAAAAGAGTTAATTCTTTTTAGATTTCTTGTAAATGTCTTCCAGTGATAACCAATTCAGTTAATCCTCTTTCTCTAGCAAGATTTTTGATTCTGTAACACCCATCACAACTATCTTCATCACATTCATCAATTGCTTCTTGTAAAGGTAATGTTGCAACATAATCAGGAATACGAATTGAATAAGAATTGTCTGATTTTTCTTCCTCTCCCATTCAATTTTTACTATATTTTTGCTTTTAAATTTTGTTTAGGATTTATCTATACTTCTCATTTTCCATCTATTAATTTTTTCACATTTTTTACAAGTAATACTTTTAACCCCTTTTTTTATTCTAATTTTTTCTTGTTCAGAATAAGGAGAAAAACAGTATTTACAAAACTTTTTTTTATTTTCCTTTAATTTAACATTTTGGTTCATTGCTAACTTTTTTATTTTCTTTATATCTTCAGGCAATTTATTTTTAATGTTATCAAAGAAAATGGAAACTTGTTTTTCTGTTCCACTTTTTGAAATCTTTTTCATAGAATATTCACAAAAGAGAAGTATAAAAATCTTATAAAAAATAAAGAAGACAACTTGATGACTTCGCGCCTGTTGGGGAACTAGCATCATCAACATAGGAAGCTTAACTTCTGTGTTCGGAAAGGGAACAGGTGTTTCCAACCTATTATGGCCGTCTTCAAAATTGTGTAGAATAACTGCTTTATAAAACTTTTTATAGGCTCATTTTATGTTATTATAATCAGTTAAATCGTTATGCGGGATTGCCAGAGCGGTCAAATGGGGCAGCCTTAGGAGCTGTCGGCTTAGTGCCTACAAAGGTTCGAATCCTTTATCCCGCATAGGAATAATACAAATTTTCCTAATTTGCTTTATCCCGCATGAGAAGGACCAATGTCCTCCTTCACAGTCTCTCCTTCAAGAAAAAAAGAATACAATCCCCTAGTTCTTCTATAAAAAACTAAATGCCCCTTTTTGCAATAATAATACCCCAAAGATAATTAGAATAAAATTAGGAACAATAAAGAAACAAGATAATAAAAAAACTATTGCACAAAGGAAATCAATCCAACTGGCAAAATCTTTCAACATCCCAATGCATGTTTTTATTAAAAGCAGAACACAAAAAATAACGGAAATAAAAAGAGGAAGTTTAGTTCCTGTTCCAAATAATAATATCAACCCCCCAACACAGTCTATTGCACCCAAAATCTTAATCAACATGTTTTTTAAACTAAAATAGTGTTTAAAAAAGTGTCTTAGCCCGAGTAACTCAGCTTGGATAGAGTGCCACCCCCCTAAGGTGGAAGTCATAGGTTCGAATCCTATCTCGGGCGTAAAAAACTATCAACAATAAACTTTAAAACTGCATTTTAGGTAATTAGATTAAGCGCTGATAGTTCAGTGGCAGAATATTTGCCTTCCAAGCAAATGACTCGGGTTCGAGTCCCGATCGGCGCATATAAACAAAATGAACAAACAAAAATTAACAGAACAATTCACAAAATTTCATGATAAGAACTATAAGTTAATACTTTTACTCCCAATAGCCTTGCTACTTTTTTCTGCAGTTTATATGGTTTCTTTTTATCAGACAAATAATGATTTCTTTTACAAAGATATCTCTTTAACAGGAGGAACAACAGTAACAATCAACAAGGAAATTAATATAATTCAATTAAAAGATTCAGTCTCTTCAAAATTAGACGGGGTTAACATCAGGGAAATATCTGATCCTGTTTCTCAAAAGCAAATAGCAGTTATAGTAGAAACAAAAAGTGATGAACAACAAACAAGAAAAGTTTTAGAAGAATATCTTGATTATGAATTGACCTCTGAAAATAGCAGTTTTGAATTTACAGGTTCTACTCTGGGTCAAGAATTTTACAAACAACTTTTAATTGCAGTATGCATAGCCTTTTTATTGATGTCTATAGTTGTTTTTATTCAATTCAAAAATTTTATTCCTTCTCTTGCAGTAATTTTTTCTGCCTTTGCAGATATTCTTATGCCTTTAGTTGTTTTGAATTTATTAAAAATTCCTTTATCAACAGCTGGGATAGTTGCTCTTTTAATGTTGATTGGTTATTCTGTTGATACTGATATTCTTCTTACAAATAGAGTTTTGAAAAGAGAAGGAAAAACAATTAACACAAAAATATGGGAATCATTTAAAACAGGAATAACAATGACGCTTACTTCATTATTCGCTGTCTTAGCTGCCTTTTTGATAGTTGGGAGATTTTCTTCCACATTACATCAAATTTTCTTAATTATGCTACTTGGCTTGGCGTTTGATATTTTTAATACATGGGTAACAAATGTTTCAATAATTAAATGGTATGCTTTAAAAAAAGAGAAAAAATCAAATGAAAATTAAACTAACATGGAGAATATGGCTTTGGATAGCCTTTTTTATTTTTGCACTAATTTCAATATTTGTAACACCCACTTTCTTACAGAAAGGAGTTCTTGTCAGAGAAGTAGAATTTAATTCCTCTGCATTTAATGAAGGATTGAAAGTAAATGATGTTATAACTGGGATTAATGGGCAAGAGATTAATAATTTAGAAGATTTTTTAAGATTAGTTCCAAAGGATTTTCAATCTTCTGAAAAAATAAAAACAACAATCACCACAACAACTTCAGAATATATTTTATTTTCTAATGAATCTTTAGGAATTTCAGTGTCAAAGATCCCTGCAAATAATTTGAAATTAGGTTTAGATTTAGCAGGGGGCTCAAGAGCATTTATTGAAGCAGAAGATCATAAATTAACCAAATCAGAAGTAGAAGACTTAGCTAAAATAATTGAAAACAGATTAAATGTTTTTGGAGTTTCTGATATAAAAATAATTCCAATTTCAGATTTATTCGGAAATAACAGATTAAGTATAGAAATTGCAGGAGCAACTCCTAAAGTAATAAAAGACTTAATCTCTCAACAAGGTAAATTTGAAGCAAAAATAGGGAATGATACTGTTTTTATTGGTGGAGATAAAGATATTACTTCTGTTGTAAGATCAGGTCAAGAATCAGGAATTTATTCTTGTTCTCAAGGAGCATCAGAATATTATTGTGAATTTAGATTTACAGTTTATTTAAGCCCTGCTGCAGCAGAAAGACATGCAAATATCACAAGCAAATTAGATGTTAATGTTACTTCTCAGGGAAATTACCTTTCACAAAAATTAGACCTTTATCTTGATGATAATTTAGTTGATAGTTTATTAATCAGTGAAAATCTTAAGGGAAGTGTAACAACACAAATTCAAATTTCTGGTTCAGGATCAGGAACAACAGAAGAAGAAGCTTATAATTCTGCAGAAGAACAAATGAAGCAATTACAGACTGTTTTAATTACGGGAAGTTTACCTTTCAAATTAAAAGTTGTTAAATTTGATACAATCTCTCCGACTCTTGGAAGCAGTTTTATCAAGTATCTTTTTATTGCGGGGGCAGTAGCATTATTATTAGTAGCAATTATTGTCTTTTTAAGATATAGGACTAAATCAGCAATTGCTCCTTTGATTGTCTGTACATCTGAAATAATAATCACATTGGGGGTAGCCGCATTTATGAAATGGGATTTAGATTTAATGGCTATAGCAGGAATTTTAGCCGCAATAGGAACTGGTGTTGACGATCAAATAGTTGTTTTAGATGAAGCTCATCAAAAAGAAGGTTCAACAAGTTTAAAGCAAAAGATAAAGAATGCTTTCACAATTGTTTTAGGTGCATATTTCACTTCAGTTGCTTCACTACTTCCTTTAGTATGGGTTGGTGGGGGATTATTGAAAGGATTTGTATTAACAACAGTTACCGGAATTACATTAGGAGTATTAATTACACGTCCTGCTTTTGCAGATATTGTTCGTTTGTTTGAAAAAGAAAATGTTGCCTAAAATCCATATTATTACCGGAATTTTTTTTGTTACCCTAATTTATTTACTCTTTCCCTCAATAAGTAAAATTGGTCTTGTCATTGTTTTGTTATCAAGCATATTAATTGATTCAGACCATATGATTTATTATTTTTTAAGAACAAAAAACCTTAGTTTAAGAAAAGCCTTACAATGGTATGGGATTAATATGAATAAAACATTAGCTCTTCCGATGAGTGAAAGAAAAAAGAGATATACTGGATTTTATATATTTCATGGAATAGAAATGCTTGTAATTACACTTTTGTTAGGTGTTTTTGTTTCAAAAATATTTATCTTTGTATTTTTAGGATTCTCCTTCCATATGTTATTAGATGTTCCACATGAGTTTATAGTTAAAAGAACATTTCACAAATTTTCTTTAATTTACAGTTATTTTCAATTTAAGAAATTAGGTTAATTTTACTTTTCAGATTTTGACTTTTTTTATTCTTAATTAACCATTCAAAATAATCAATTGTTTTTTTCAACCCTTCTTCTAATTGGATAGTTGGTTGCCATTTCAAAAGATTTTTTGCTAAAGTTATATCGGGTTTTCTTTTACAGGGATCATCTTTTGGTAAGTCTTTGTATTCTATAGTACTTTTTGAATTAGTCATTTTAATAACCTTTTTTGCTAATTCTAAAATTGTAAACTCTCCTGGATTTCCAACATTAATTGGACCAACATGTTCTGATTCCATTAATTTGTAAAGTCCCTCAACTAAATCAGATACATAACAGAAACTTCTTGTTTGATTTCCTTTTCCATAAATTGTGATTGGTTCATTTTTCAAAGCTTGCATAATAAAATTGCTAACTACTCTCCCATCATCTTTATCCATACTTGGTCCATAAGTATTAAAAATCCTAACAATTCTTACTTGCATCCCATATCTTCTATAATAATCCATAAATAGTGTCTCTGCAACTCTTTTTCCTTCATCATAACAAGCTCTTGGTCCTAAAGTATTAACATTTCCTTTATATGTTTCTTTTTGTGGATGTTCTAAAGGATCACCGTAAATTTCAGAGGTAGAAGTTTGTAAAACTCTTGCTCCATTTAATTTAGCAAATTCAAGAACATTAATTACTCCAATTGTACTGGCCTTTATTGTTTCAATGGGGTCAAATTGGTAATGTATTGGTGAGGCAGGACAAGCTAAATTATAGATCCTGTCAAAATGTTCATTTAATTTAATTGGTTCAGTAATATCATGAGGTATTACTCTAAATTTAGGATTTTTTTTTAAATCTTCAATGTTCATTGCTAATCCTGTAAAAAAATTATCTAAACAAACAACTTCATTATTTTTTTTCAAAAGATATCTACATAAATGACTTCCAATAAAACCAGCACCCCCTGTTACTAAAATTTTCATCTTACAATTGATTGTTACTAGAAGTTGCTCCTGCAATCTTTAACCAATCTTTATTTTGTCTTACTCTTTCATTAGATCTCCATATTTCTTGGAAAAGATAAGGTTCATATTCATTTTCTTGAGATAATCTTATAAGTGCCTTCAAGTCTTTTGGAAAACATTTTCCGCCAAATCCAAAATTCCCATCATTTCCAGGGACATCAATATTTTTTCCAATTCTTTTATCTAATAAAATTGTCTCTTTAACAGTTTCATAATTAACTCCTGTTGCTTTGCAAATTTGATAAATCTCATTAGCTACTGCAATTTGTGAAGCAAGAGTAACATTTGCAGCATATTTTATCATCTCTGCTTCTTTTACAGAAACAACAACATATTTTGCAGAAGGGAAAATTGGTTCATATATTGCTTTTAACTGATTAGAGCTCCTTTCATCATTTGCTCCAATTACAACTCGATCTGTGTTTTCCATGTCTTCTTCAGCATATTTTTCTCTTAAAAATTCTGGATTAAATGCAAATCTGAAAGGATATTTCCAAGATAATCTATCTGTTGTGCCAGACACAGCAGTAGACCTTATTGTAATTAATTTATTTTGAGGGTTAATTTCTTCTTCCATAGCCTCTTTGACAATTTGATCTAAGGAATTATAGACAGAGGAATAATCAATTTCTCCTGTAACTTTCATAGGGGTTGGAACACATATAAAAATTACTTCTGATTTTGAAACTAATTCAGTTAAATTTGTTTGTGAAGAATATTCCGGTTTAAACTTATCATATCTGTACACCTCATGTTTTTTTTCTAAAACTTTGGCAGTTGCACCCCCAACAATTCCAACACCCATTATACCAATCTTCATAAAAGAATAATTTTAAAATTACTTTTAAGGTTTATGTATGTTAAAGATATATAATCACTATCTTATTTAATCAACTTTTTAGTATATCCTTCTATCATTCCTATTCCATAACTAACATGAATTAAAAAGAAAATAAAAGGTAAAGAGATTATCCCTCTCAAATCCTTGTTTTTTATTGATTCATAAAAAGAGAATAATAGGTTAAAGCACGAATAGAAAATTAAGGGAATAAAGAATAACTGACTCCCTAAAGAGACCACCTCTAAACAAATAAGTAAATTAAAAATTAATAACAATACTAAATAAATACAGAATAAGGAAGGCATTAGAAAAAAAGGCATTTTTAAGGTTTCTAAAAAAGATTCTTTTTGTGTTCTTGTTCTTCCATAACTAGCAATTTGTTTTATCAATGCCTCAACTGTTTCTCTTCTTTTGTGATAAAGAATTAATTCTGGAGAGTAGGCTACTCTAAATCCATTCTTTTTTGCATCATTAACAAATTGGGGATCTTCACCAGGGAAAAGGTGAGAGTTAAACTGAATTTTTTTCATTACTTCTTTTCTACAAAAAAGATTTGCAGAAGTTAACATTGTTTCATCAGCGTCAAGATTTATTTTTTTCAAACTATATCTTCTTCCCATTTTCCAAGCACCAAATTTAGAAGATAAAGCATATCCTGAAATTTTAGCAAATCCTTTCTGCCATTTAGGTGTAAGTTGTGCTCCCCCAACAATCTCTATTTGAGGATATTTTTCAAAAAATCTTTCTGCATTCTTAAATAAATTTTCATCAATAACTGCATCATCATCTAAGAAAGCAATGAATTTACCCTTTGCTTCCTTCGCACCATTATTTCTATTATTGCTTGGATTTAATCCTTCTTTAACAATTATTTCATAATCTTTCCCTGAATAATTACTCTTGTTTATGGAATCAATAATCTCTGCATTTCTTCCAGGAGCTAAAGGGATAACAAGTGAAAATTTCATAACTTACATTCTTACTGCTTTCTTATAAAGTTATTCATATTGAAAGATATAATTGCTCCGCAACTAATAAAAACAGAAAAAATCTTATGAAGTAATGGAAAATTCTTCAGACATAAAAGAGCAACTTATTAAAAATGGGGGGTGGGGAATAGTAAGTAGTTTCCTTAACAGAATAGGGGGTTTTATTTTAACTATCTTAATTTCAAGAATGTTAATGCCAGAAGATTTTGGAAGATATTCGATTATTATGACAGTAGTTTTATTTTTTATAACTCTTTTTGAATTAGGGATTAATCAAACTCTTATTAGATACATTTCTTTGGAGATAAATAAAAATAAAGAAAAAGCAACAGCTCATTTCAAATATCTTTTCAAGGTAAAGTTTATCTTATCTTCTTGTGCTTCTTTAATACTTTTAATTTCCTCATATATCTTGTCTTCTTACCTATTTAAGGATAAAAATTTATTTATCCCTTTAGCTATCTTAAGTTTTTATTTATTCTTTATTTCTTTAACTCTTTTTTTCGAATCTCTATTCTACGTTAAGAAAAATGTGAAATATATCTCAATTAAAGAGTTATTTTCAATTATATTTAGAATTGCCTTTATTTTGGTAATTGGGTTTTTTATAGGTTCGGACGTTAAGGTAATTTGGATATGCATTTCTTTAGTCTTTTTTTCATTATTTTCTTTCATCTATGTTTTCTTTATTTCTAAGAAAAAATACCCCTCCCTATTCAAACCAGGGAATTATTTTTTTAATAAAAAACATATCTTAAAATTTATGTTTTTTCTAAACTTACAGAATGTTTCACTGTTAGTCCTTTCTAATATCACCTTGATCTTACTCGGAACTTTTTTAAATTCGGAATTTGTTGGATACTATAATCTCGCTTGGGCATTAATTGTTGGGATAATTTCACTTTTATTTTCTTTTTCTCCAATATTTTTAGCAGCATTTACTAAATCAGATGAAAATTCATTTCAACTTATTCTTAAAAAAATATTCAAGATGTTTTTATTGCTAGCGTTACCTATTGCTTTTGGATTATCTTTTTTCTCTAAGTTTTTTATTCTTGAACTTTATGGGGAAAACTATTTGCTTGCTTCAATTCCCTTAAGTATACTTGCTTTTTCAATCCCATTCATTTTTGGGGTAAATCTTTCTTTAGATTGTTTCTTTGCAAAGAATAAACAAAGAAATTTTTCAAGAGTTTTAGTGTTCTTTTCGATTATTTCTGCCGTTTTAAATTACTTTATTATAAAATTATCTTCTTCTGATTCTCCTGAACATACTTTAATAATAGTTTCTATAATCAATCTTACAATTTGGATATCCTGCTTTTTATCTGCACTTTATTTATTAAAAAAAGAATTAAAAACACAAATTATTGCTCCGTGGATTTTAAAATCTTTGTTTTCGTGCGGGATAATGTATTTTGTTCTTTGGATATCATTAAAAATTATTAAAGATCTAACCCTAATAAAAGGGGTATTATTAATTATTTTTGGAGCTAGTATTTACATAATTTCTTTATTCTTAATAGGGGGAATTAAAAAAGAAGAAATTAGATGGATTTATTCTTTAGTAAAGAATAAAAAATAAAAAGGTAAATAAGCATAAACTTTTTAAGTATTAAAAAGATGTATTCATTATAAGATAATATAATAAAAAAATGAAAATTAAAACAATTTTAAAAAACATATATTATGATTATTTTTTCCTTCCTTATTCAAGGTTTAAAAACCGGATTTATTACAAAGATTGGGATATGCCCTCAAGAATGGGAATTGAAACAACTTCTTATTGTAATTTTAGATGTAAAAATTGTCCAAATTCCAAATATGAAAGAGGATTAAAGAAAAATTTAAGATTATTACCTGAAGAAATTTTTAAAAAGTTTATATCAGATTTAAAAAAAGTAAATTATAAAGGGATATTATTCTTTCAATTTTTTGGAGAGCCTTTAACTGACAAAAGGATATTTAATTTTGTTAGGTATGCAAGAGACAATCTCCCCGATTGTTTATTACAGATAAATACTAATGGAGCCTTATTAACCCAAGAGAGTTATAACAAACTGATTAAAGCCGGGGTGGATAACATTGTGGTTACAGAATACACTCTTCCAATCATTGACCGTTTAAGAAAAGAATTAGGAGATTACAATATTACTTATAGGAGAATTAAAGATATTAGAATATCTGACGTTGGGGGAGAAATAGAAGTTGAAAATAATCTTAACTCTGATCGCCCGGAATGCATTGCAAGTTCTGGGACTTTAATTGTAGATTGTGAAGGAAATATTGTTCTATGCTGTAATGATTATCATTCTTCTTTTAAATTTGGAAATATCAAAGAAAAAGGTGTGTTTGAAATATGGCATTCTCCAAATTTTGTTAATTTAAGAAAAAAATTGTATCATCAAAATTTTGACTTAACAATCTGCAAAAAATGTATTGGAATAGAGAAATAAAAAAGACCTAATTCAAGATTAATCATCTATTTTTTTTGACAAAAAGAAGTATAATTTATCTTTCCAATAAGCCAAAAAAGAGCAAGCATTCTATTAACCAATCTCCCCTCTTTCATTCTTTGTCTTCTTAAGTCAAACAAATTTTTAACATGAGGAAATGATCTTCCTAAAAATTCTTTTTTTATTTTAAATCCTTTTAAAATATTTCTTGTTTGGGTCAAAGAAAGCATGTGTGGATGACAAATATTAAAAACACTTCCAAACATTTCTTTAAAAAACCCATAAACCTTAAAAATAAAAAGGAAACTCGATTGGTAATAATAATTTTCAAAATATAACATTCCCCCTTTTTTTAACACTCTTCTCATCTCTGAAATAACCTTGCTAGGGGATTTTGTATGATCAAGAACATTAATACACATAACAACATCAAAATAATTATCTGGATAAGGCAAATTTTCTCCAACACCTTTTACAAAAGTTACAGGTTTATAATTTATTTTATATTTTTCTTTATAAAAATCTGCAAGAGGGTCAATAGAATGTCTTTTTCCTTTTTTTAAAAGATTTATTAAACTAAATCCTCCACACCCAACCTCAAGAATTTTTGTGTTATTATTCATTTTAGTAAATTTAGAAATTTCTTCAACAAATATATATGCTTTTTTTGGAGGATTTTCCTCTCTTAATTCTTCTAAACTTCTATGTTCCCAAAATTCCATCTCTGCTTTTTGTGCAACTTGCCATCTATTATCACTAATCATTTTTTACCTCTTTCATAACCTTTAATTTAAATTTAATAACATTACAAGGTAACCAAAAATATGTAAATCTGGCATAGAATGTTGGAAAAATATTAAATAAGGGGCTTAATAAGTTAAGATATTTGTTCCTACTAAAAATCCATTTTTTATTTACAATTTCAAACTTTGCCTTTGAACTATAATATCCGAGGTTTTTAGGGATAAAAACATCAAAGGTATTCCACCCTATACGACTTTTCATATAAGGGTCTTGACAATTGATGGGGGATAAAAAATTAACTGCTTCAATTGTTACAATAGCATTTGGTTTACATATTCTCCAAACTTCTTCCATAAATTTATTTGTGTTGTCAGCACAATGTATACAATCTTTAATTTTTATTTCTTCACAAAGATTATCCCCGATTGGCCAAGGAAATTTATTGAAGTTAAATACTAAATCTATACCCGAAAATTTTACCATATCCGCATTAACCCATCCCCTTTCTGATAGCATTCCTGCACCCAAATTAAGTCTCATTTTTGTCCCTTCTCCTTATTATCCCATATTTACATAATTTTTCATTTGAAAGAGGATAAATATATCTATTCAAACCCCCGAGTGCATTAGTTTTTATGTTTTTTCTATTATCAATATTTACATATATTTCTTTATAATATTCCCCATTTTTTAAATAATATTTTTTCATTTGTCCCATTCTCTTTTAATCTTTGATATATGAATTAATACTTTTTTAAAAGGCTTGGGTATTGGTTTTAAACTAGGATAAGAATAACTTGGGGGGAGAGTATGTACTTTATTTTTGTTGTCAATCAAATATTTATTTAAATGAGATTCATCAACCCATCTAGCAACAATTTTATTTTTAATATCTATATCTATTCTTTTCTTTATTTCTTTAATCATTTTTATCATTTCTTCTCCTTTACCTCCATAGAAAGCAGCTTGCCAAAAAGTAGAAAGATCATCCTCTCTTCTAACAGAAGCAGTAGATTTTAAACTAAAATCAAATTCTCCCATTTTGTTTACATAAGCATGATGTCGAACAGCAAAAAGAGGTTCACTAAAACTAAAAAAGTTTTTTTCTAGAACAGGAGCTCCTAAAAAAGTATCAACATCAAAGTAAATAATATGAGAATATCCTTTCAACTTTTTTACTATTCTATTCATATTATGGAAAGTTAATAGCATTGTCCAAGGCATGGGTAAATGTCTTGTTGGAATCAAAGTTATATCTTTTTTATCTTTAAAGTATGGAAAATTTAGTTGATCTGTAAACTCATAAAAATGTTTTTCTGTATTTGGAAGAAAATATTTTTTTATTGATTCATAGTGTTTAGGGAAATAATTAACATATTTATTAGTCATAATTCCAATAATAGCTATTTTTTTTGGAAATTGAACTTGTACCTCTCCTTTTTCTTCTCTTAATGCTTTTTTCATTGCCTTTAAGTCTTTTAAATAAACTTTAGCGTAAAATGCTGTTTTTAAACCAAATAACTTTATTATTAAATTTCCAAAAAAAGAAAATAATTTATTTTTCTTCTGTAAATAAGGATTTTTTTGATACCTTCTCATAAATTCATCAAGTCCATTTTCAAAATCTTTTCCCAATAAATTTTTTAAATATAAAACATCTTCTTTATCCATTTTATTAAATATTCTCCCGAGAATTTATCTCTAACCAATCATTTCTTTTGAGATATAAAAATTTAATTAAACAATAATCTTCAGACATATTTTTAGATAAATTGATAGTTTAAATACTTAATGAAGTTTAAATTAATTCTTAATAAAAATAAATATTTTATTTTCTTTTTCTTCCAACCACCACTATGTCCGGTAACGTGGCTTCTCTACTTTTAAATAAATATCCAAATAAAGTTATCATTATGTAATAAATTTCAAATCCTAGATATTTATATATAAAAAAAAATCTATCTACCCCTTTACTATATCTCTTTTTATTATATAAAACTTCAAATCCACATCTATTCAAAAGATAATTTATATCTGGAAATCCCCACGCAAAACAATGTCCATTGCTTGAGATGTTCATATTTTTTACTTTATTATAAGAAGCAGTAGGTAGATTTAATCTTATCTTCCCATCAACTCTCAATTTGATAGATAATTCTTTTATTGTTTTAAAGGGGTCTTCTATATGTTCTAAACACATAGAAAGCACAATTTCATCAAAAAAATTATTCGGGATATCCTTAATTGAATTGTAAGTTACAAATCCTTTTTTTTCTAATAATGGATAGAGATCTTTATTGATGTCAAAAGCATATTTATTCTTTATCCAAGCAGTAATTTGTCCAATTCCACAACCATAATCTAAAACTTTGGAATCTTCAGAAAAATCATAATTAAAAATGTTTCTTTTTGCAACAAGCCCTTTCATTTTGTAAAAGTCTTTATTTAACCATTTTCCAAATTTTATTTTATGATATTCATTATTATAATCTAAGGGTTTATCTAAATCAGCTTCAAATTTATATTTTGTCATTTGATTATAAAACGGGATTTATTATAATTTACTAAACTAATCTTAATGTAGTTTGGCCTTTTTACTAAATAAATCTTTCGGGGCTAAAAAATTGAATTTAAACAAAATTTCAAGAAAGTATTAAGAGGTTTGACAAAAATATAAAAAAGATCCACAGAACAAAAATAAAAATAATTATTCCAACTGAATCAGAAAGATATTTAAACAAATAATAGTTTTTAATCATTATTAACTTATTTTTATCATGGAAAAAAAAACAAAATTTGACATAAAAAAATGTTGTTACAAAGAAAACCCTATCTACCTTGCTAGAATATTTGACCCTTATACTGCAAAGATAGCAGAATTTGCATATAATAAATTGGGAATTTCTGCTAATATTATGACTTTAATTACTTTTTTAATAAGCATGATTAGTTTAGTGATTTTGTTTTTTATAAAAAGTTATATTGGGTTAGCTCTTGCAGCATTTCTTATCTTTATAAGAAATTTAACCGATGGATCTGACGGTAAAATAGCTAGGGGAACAGGAAAAACAACTGCGATTGGTGGATTTAGCGATATAATTACTGATTGGCTTTTTTTTCATGCTGCTTTTTTTATAATAATAGGTTTTATTACTAATAACATTGCAATAGGTTTTTTATGTGTAACCGGGTATATGAGTAGAGAATTTGCTAGAAGAAAATTTACAGAAAAATATGGCGTTAAGATAACTGAAACTACTAAAGCAAAAAAGATATCATCTATTGTTTCAATTGTAAAAAAATATAATCTAGGAGAAATTACTATTTTGTCCCCTATAGCCTTATTATTAATCAACCCTGCATGGATAATTTATTTTGTTGCATTTATGGAGTATTCTCTTTTAATTGGAGAATTAGCTTTTGATTATTACTGTTTTTTTAAAGATTCAAAAAATAAGGATTAATCTTTTTTAGAGAATATTTTAGTCACAAATTTCTATAAATAAAAATTGTTATTTTTCGATAAATTAATTCTTATAATATTCTTTTTGTTTTTCTCCAATATAATTAATTAATTTATTAACCCTTTGACAATATCCCCATTCATTATCATGAAATAAAGAAAATGATACATTTTTTCCAGAACATTTAGTTTCTTGAGATAGGAATATTACTGCATGCGGGTCTTTTAAAAAGTCAATGCTTACTTTTTTTTGTCCCTTATAACCCTCTTCATACAAAATGATGTCTTTCATATCTTTTAAAGAACTTTCTTTAAACAATTTATTTAATTGATTAGAATCTACTTCTTTATCTAATTCTAAGGTAACATCAATCATAGAAACAATTGTTGTTGGAACTCTATAACTTATTGCAGTAAATTTATTATTTAAATCAGGAAATACTTCTCCCAACGATTTAGCTATCCCTGTGCTAGTGGGAATTATAGAATTTGTAGCACTTCTCCCTAAATTTGATCTATCATGAGCAACATCAAGCAACCTTTGGTCTGGAAGAAAAGGATGAATTGTGACTAAATGCCCACTTAAGATATTATAATTATTTTTTATAGTTCCAATAATAGGAACAATTGCATTCCCCGTACAAGTACTAGAAGAAATTACTTTGTGTTCTAAGGGATTATATTCTTGGTTATTGATTCCCATAACAAAAATTTTATCAAGACCCGATTCATAATCTATTTTATCAATACTTCGAGTGTACATAATTGTTTTTATGTCTTTTTGTAATAATCGGGCATCTTTAATTGGAACTGCTCCTGATGATTCTATAAGAATATCCACCCCCAATTCTTTCCATGGAGTCAGGGTTATATCTTCTTCATTAAAATAAGGAATTTTTTTACCATTTATAATCAGATTCTTCCCATCAATATCAACATCTTCTTTAAATATTCCATAAGTAGAATCATATTTTAAAAGATAAGCTGCATTTTCTATGGACATCATGTCTTTTATTGCAACAACATTATATCTTTTAGAAGTCTCTTTAGTTTCATAATTTGCCCTAAATAAACATTTTCCTATCCTCCCAAAACCATTAATTCCAACATTTATCATTAATTAGTTTTCTTTTAATTATTTTTAAAGATTATCTATTTCAGTTATCTATTATACAAACGTGCAAATCTGCAACATTTGTATTTGTCGGATCAGATTTGATAATATTTTTTAATTCTTTATGCAGTTGATAAGTATTATTATTTTTTATAAAAGTTAGAATATCCAAATTCTTATTTATGCATTCTTCCATAGTTTCATTATCTGCAATTGCTCCCCCAATCCCATTTATAAAATCGACCCCATCAGACCCAAAAGAAAGAGTTACACAATTTTTTATAGAACTTATCTCAGGAATTAATGAAGCAGTATATTCTTGTAATCTCCCTCCTTTACCGCCACCATTTACAGTAACAGTCAATTCCCCCCCGTAGATATAAACTCCTGGTTTTGCCCCCCTAAAAAATTTTCCCATCTTTTTCCCAATTTCTTTACTTTCTCCTTTTAATTTATTTGTGATTATTCTCACATTTGTATAACCCAATTTCACCGCAGATTGCTTCATTGCAGTTAAAGCAATGGAATTATCAGCAATTATAAAATTATGAACATTATTTAATAAAGGATTCATTGGTTTTATTGTTTCATTTTCTTGACTGTTAATGTTTTGATATAAATACTCAATTATTTTTTTTGGAGTTTTATCTATTAGATTATATTTTTTTAAAATATTATATGCATCTAAGAAAGTAGATTTGTCTGGAGAAGTTGGACCAGACGCAGTTGCATCATATTCTGTATCAATTGTATCAGAAAAAATAAGGGATATTATTCTGGCAGGTTGTAAATATCTTAATAATTTTCCTCCTTTAATTTTTGACAAATGTTTTCTTATTATATTAATTTCAAAAACTTCTGCTCCAGATTTTAATAATAAACCAACTAATATCTTAATTTCTTGAAGAGAAATTTCCTCAACAGGCATTTCTAATAAAGCAGAACCTCCTCCAGACAATAAACAGATTACAGTATCTTCAATCTTTAAATTTTTAGTAAGATTAAATATCTCTTTTACTCCGATAATACTTGATTCATCAGGAATAGGATGTCCCCCTTTATGCACTTTTATCTTTTTAGTTTCATTATTTTCTATTTTATCATTTATAAAACCCTCCTTTATTCTATCTAATCCAATAATTTTTTCTATTTCTTCAGCCATCTTTCCAGAAGATTTTCCTCCCCCTATAATATAAATATCTCCCTTTATTTCAAATTTTTCACCATTAATTTGTAGAAAATTATTTTTAAAACTTATTTTTTTATTTAATAAATTTTTTGGAAGAACTGATTCTACTCCAGAAAGAATAATACTTAATGCTTTTTTCCTTAAATCTGTTCTTGCAAGTTCATTATAATTTTTAATTATCATAGTCCAAAATGCAATTTATTTTTAATCTGGCTTCTGCTAGATCAGATAAATCATCTATTTCTTTCCATCCCAATCCATCGGTATTCACTACATTCATAGGGTAATTTTTTAAAAGTGAGCCTATGGGTTTAACAAAAGAAGAAGATTTTCCTCCTTCATTTATAAGCTTCTCAATTTCTTGATAATATTGTTTTGCCCCTTCTATGGATAATTTATATATTCCAATGGCCCACCCATTTGGATTTTCTATCTTTTTTCCAATAGTTTTTACTTCCCCATTAGAAATATGTACTTTCATAGAATCTTCAACTAATTCTATCTGGTTATCTACAACAATAGCATTAGAAAGTTTATCTTCTAATATTTTTTCAAGTATCTTTTTATTAAAAATAATATCTCCGTTTAAAAAAATTATTCCTTCATCTATCTCACCCTTAGCTATCCATAAAGAAAACATATTATCTGTTTTTTGATAATCCAAATTAGTATAATATTTTATTTTGCATCCCCTATATTCCTCCCCTATTTTATCTTTTATTAGTTCTTCTCTATATCCAGTAATTATTATTGTTTCTTTAATTCCACAAGAAGACAGATTGTCTAACATATGCTCTAAGATACTCTTTTGCCCAACATTTACCATAGATTTTGGTAAATTATCAGTTATGGGTTTTAATCTTTTTCCTTCTCCAGCAGCACAAATAATAGCTTTCATTTTTATTAAGTGATATTATGTTTATTTTTTAGCTTTTAAAATTAACCATTTTTAAAAAATCTTAATAAAATTAGATAAATACTTTTAAAAACCTCTTTTTAACTATATATAAATAATGAAGGTATTATTTGTTTATCATAATGAAATAGAAGAAAGTTTCATGCCATATTCTATTGCAGTATTGGGGGGGGTAGCAAAAAAGTGTAAAGTGGAAACAAAGCTATTTGATACTAGCTTTTTAAAAGATATAAATTCTAAAGTTATAGAAAATGATAGGCAAGTAAGAGAAAGGACAGGTGAATACAAAAAAGTTGAAGGGTATAATCCGGAAAGAAAAATTGTAAACCTAAAAGAAATGTTTATGCAAACAGTAGAAGAATACAAACCGGATTTAATTGCTGCTACTTCTACTTCTTATGAATTTGATTCTCTTATAGAAATGATTTACCCCGCAAAAATAAGATTTAATATCCCTTTAATTGTTGGGGGAGCACATCCAACTGTTGCTCCAGACCAAGCAATTAACAAAAAAGGAGTAGATATGATCTGTATAGGGGAAGGAGAATATGCCTTTGAATCACTGTTAAACAAAATAAAACAAAATCAAGATTATCAACATATTCTTAATTTATGGGTTAAGGATAGCAAGGGGGAAATTATTAGAAATAATCTTGGGGATTTAATTGATATGGATGATATTCCGGAACCAGACTGGGATTTAATTGATTCTCGACATAGGATAAGACCTTTTGAAGGCGAACTTATGAATTATGGATTTTTTGAAATAAGTAGGGGATGTCCTAATACCTGTAGTTATTGTATTAATCATGTAAAGAATAAGCTTTATAAGGAGTCTGGAGTAAATTCTAAAATTTTTAGATTTCATTCCCCCAAAGAGATTGTGAAAAGAATGGTAAAATATAAATTAAAATATGGTTTTAATCATATTCATCTTATAGACGACAATCTTTCTGTTATGCCAATAGAAAAACTTGAAGAATTAAGCAAATTGTACAAAGATAATGTGGGTATTAAGTTTTTTACTATGGGGAGACCAGAACCTTTAGTAGCAAATCCGCAAAAAGTTAAAGTTTTGGCAGAAATGGGTTGCGAGATGATTGCTCTTGGGGCAGAATCTGGCAACGAAGAATTAAGACGCACAGTTTTAAAAAGGCCAATGGATGAAGATATTTTGAAAAAGGCAGTTGAAATAATTAAAAATCAAGGGATTAAAGTGTCTCTTTTTAATATAATTGGTTTTCCAACAGAAACTAAAGAAATGATTTTTGAGACAATAGAATTAAACAGAAGGATTAAACCAGATAGTTATTCAGTAAGATTTTTACATCCTTATCCGGGAACTGCTATAAGAGATTTTTGTATTGAACGACAATATATTACTGGAGATTTTGAAAAAGAAAAAAGAGCATCTTTTTTAATGGAACCAATATTAAACTTACCTTCCCCCCCTCATCCAACAAAACAAGAATTAATTGATTTAAAACAAAATTTTGGAAGATATGTTAAGATGTCTGATAAAGAATATGAAGAAATAAAAGCTAAAGAATTAAATAAAAAATATTCTTAACTAAATTAAGGGCACAATTTTTTTAATTTAAATAATCATTTATGTTTTTACTTGGATTTTTAAGATTATCATTTTCAAAAAACATTCTTTGCATTAATTCTAAATTTGTTAAAAATAACAATTGTCTTAATAAATTTTCTTCTTGATTAGGATTAGTTTTAAACTTCTTTAATAAATAAGAAACTTCCATCTTGTTTAAGTAAGCCCTTTTTTTCCTTGTTTTATTATCAAGTAAATTTTCAATGATTCCTAAAAAATCTTTTTGATAATAATCTGCTAAAGGAACTTGTAAAGGTAATTTTTTTCTAAACGCGTTTTGTTTTGGGATAAATTCTGTAGCTATCTTTTGGATAATATATTTTTTATCAAACCCTTTCCATTTCATTTTTGGAGGAATTTCCATACTAAATTCTGCAATATTATAATCTAAAAAAGGAGCTCTTACTTCTAAAGAAGAAGCCATAGAGAGTTTATCTAATTTTATTAATTGGATTCCTGGTAAAGAAGTTTTAGTTTCAAAACATAAAGCAGTATTAAGATAATTAGATTTATTTGACGTTCTTAAAAGTTTTCCAAAGCTATTTTCAATGGTACAATTTTTAGGAATTTTTTCTAAAATTTCTTCAGTAAAAATTTTCTCTCTTGCTTCCTTATCTGTGAAATAACCTGAACTGATTAATCCTATTTTCTTATCTATTGTTAAAGTTTTGAAATATTCAAAATCTTTTCGTAATTTATTATTAATTTCATTTTGTTCACTAAGAATTTTTTGTTTAGGTATAGGTGCATAAACTTGATAACGATTATATCCTGCAAAAAGTTCATCAGCTCCTTCTCCAACAAGATTGACAGTAACGTTTTTCTTCACTTCTTTTAAAAGATGATATATTGCAGGAACAGAGGGTCTTGCCCACGGAACTTCCATACTCCATAATACTTGAGGCATACTTTTAGTCATTGTATCATAAGAAAGTATTATTTCATTATATTCTGTTCCACAATGTTCTGCAACTTTTTTTGCGTAAGAAAATTCATCGTCTTCTCTACCAAAACCAATCGTGTATGTTTTTATTTTTTCATCCTTTTTTAAATAACTCATAATTCCTGTAATAAGGCTAGAATCTAAACCTCCTGATAAAGAAACCCCCAAAGGAACATCTGAAATTAATCGTCTTTCAACTGCTTTAATTAAAAGATTTCTCAATGTTTTTATATAATATTCCTCACTTTGAGGTTTGTTTATATCTTTTAATTTATCTTGTAAATCCCAATATTTCTCTTTTTTAATAAAATTGTTTTCATAAACTATATAACTACCAGGATTTAATTCGTAAATATTTTTAAAAAAAGTACTGCCATCAATGCTGTATCCCCAAGTGATAAATTGGCTTAATGTCTGTTGATTAAATTCTATTTTTATTTCAGGGCATTGAAGGATTGATTTTATTTCTGAAGCAAATAATAATTTTCCATCTTTATAATAATAATAAAGAAACTTTTTTCCTAGTCTATCTCTTGCTAAAAATAATCTTTTTTTCTTAGAATCCCAGATGGCAAATGCAAACATACCATTAAATAATTTAAGGCAATCAAAATTATATTCTTCATAAGCATGGATTATTACTTCCGTATCAGAATCAGAATTAAACTTATGACCTTTTTTTTCAAGTTCTGTTTTTATTTCTTTAAAATTATAAATTTCTCCATTGAATATCACACAAATAGTTCCATCTTCATTAAACATGGGCTGCTTACCATTTTCGCTTAAATCTATAATACTTAATCGTTTATGTCCTAAAGAAATATTATTATCTACATAATACCCCTCCTGATCTGGCCCTCTATGAGAAATAGCACTTGCCATTTCTTTAATAAGATTTTTATCTTCCCAGTTAAAACCACATATTCCACACATTGTAATCTATTGCTTAAAAGGATTTAAAGATTTTTTGTATTAAAGATATCTTTTTGTCGAAGCTTTCTACCCACTAAAAAAACCTTTCCAAAAACCTAACAAATACATTACATGTTGTATTGGAGAAAACAAAACATAGAGTGGAAAGTAGTACCAATAATCTTTGAACGGAAACCTTAAAATTATTCCAACTATTCCTATTAGGGGGATAGCACGAATCACCCTTATCCAAAAGATAGAATCATTTGGTTTAAAATTGGCAATAGTGTTCCCGCAAATTTTTGCATATTTATAATCTAATTTTAATTTTTTTATATTTGTAAGAGGATGCAAATGTAAGGCATTCAAGTTTGGATGAACAATCTTCCCCATATGTTTTATTTTATCATACAAATCTCTATCAATAGCAACTACTTTTGGATTTTCATTAAATAATCCAACTTTTTCCAAATCTTTTTTTCTAAAAGCACATGCTCTTGCATCCATAAGTGGTCTTCTTATTCCTAAATCTTTCATAGTTAACATTCGAGTAATAAAGGGATATTTTTTCCAATACCATTTAGGAAGAATCAAATCAGAAACAACTACAACCACTTTCCTGTCATTTAATGGTTCAATTAATTTTTCAAGCCAATCTGTTCTTTCTGGAACACAATCTGCAGTGAGTGTCACAATTATTTCTCCCTTGGCTTTCCTTATTCCAGTATTTAGAGAAATTGCCTCAGGTAAATTTTCTACTCTTATTATTTCAGATTTTAAAGTTTGTTTTTCTAACATTTTTCTTTGCATTTCAAAAACTTCAGGATTTGGTTTGTAAACAGAAATAACAATAGAAACTTTTTCTTTTTTCATTTTCCCTTATCTCCAAAGATCTCCAAAATAAAAAGGGTCTCTTCTTTGAGTATCATCATTTTTTGGATCATGTCCTCTGTTCATAACATGTAAAATTGTAGCTTCTCCATCAACAGCCATATAACCATGCCATAATCCAGCTCGAACTTTAATTAAAAGTGGATTATTCTCTCCAATAGTAAGAACTTTTGATTCAATAGTCCCATCTTCTTTTTCATTTACTGCAACGTATCTTAAATTTCCTTTAATACAACAAGTATAATCAATTTGCTTTTCATGTAAATGCAATCCTTTTATAACTCCGGGATAAACTACTGAAACTAAACATTGTCCAAATTCCCCATCAAAAAATTCATCATCTGCCCTTAATCCTTCTATTAGATACCCTCTATCATCATTAAATATTTTCATTTTTTTAGAAGGTAATTGTAATTCATTCATTGTAAGGGATTATTCCAACCTCTGGCCAATGTGTAATAAATCTTCCACCTCTCTTCAAGAAAGCTTGTTCTTTTTTCATTACAGCCTCTAAATGGTTTGGGATAAATAAAACTGCGTAGTCGGGATTATCTTTTTGGAAAACTTCTTCTTGTGAAACTACCGGAATATGTTTACCAGGACTGTATTTTCCAAACTTAAAGGGGGTTGAATCTGCAATATAATCTAAAGTTCCATTACCAATACCACAAAAATTACAAACAATTGTTCCTTTAGAAGAAGCACCATATCCAACTAATTTCTTCCCGTCTTTTTTAAGCTCTTTAAGTAAAGAAGAAAGTTTTTCTTTTGATTCTCTTACTTTTTCTGAAAATTCTAAATAAGGTTTGATAGTATCAATTCCTTCTCTTGTTTCTTGTTCAAGATATTCTTTAACCCTTGCAGATGGTTCATATTCTCCATCCTTGCATGCGTAGACTCTCATAGAGCCCCCATGAACCCATTGTTCTTCTGCATCGAATATTCTCATGCCATGAGCCTTAAACAAATTTTCCAAAGAGTGTAATGAAAAGTACCAAATATGTTCATCATAAATTTGGTCATAAGCTACATCAGATAATATTTTAGGAACATATGGGTCTTCTGTAACAAATACACCTTTTTTATCAAGAAGAGTAGTGACCCCATTTAAGAAATCATGCATATCAATTATATTTAAAAAAACATTAGTTGTTGCAATTGTCTTGAATAAGCCCTTTTCCTTTGCTACATTTTTTGCAAAATCTTCAGTAAAAAATTCAGTAAGAGTTTCTATTCCTTTAGCTCTGGCAACTTCTGCAACGTTATGAGAAGGTTCTATCCCTAAAACTTTATTTTTTTTAAATGCCTGAAGCATAATCCCATCATTACTTCCAATTTCTAAAACCTGATCCTTATTTTCTAAAAATCTACTTGTTATTTCTGAAGCCATATTTGCATAATGTTCTTTCATTGCCTGATTAGAAGAAGAAGAGAAAAAAGCATAATTTCTTGTGCCTGTCTCATCAGGGACAATATATTTTGAATAAGGAACAACTTCTGTGAGTTGTAACATTTTACAGTCTGGACAGAAACTGACTCCCATAGGATAAGTAAATTCTTCATTCTTCAAATCCTCTTCTTTCAAAAACGCATTTGCAACAGGCATTTGCCCAAAAGAAATAACTTCTGTTGCATTAGGAGAATTACATATCTTACATTCTGTCTTTTTTTGTTCCATATTTTTTTAATCTAAATTTGATTTAAATACTTTATTATAAAAAATCATTGATTTTATTTTTCTTTTAAAGGTTCCCACCAAGATCTATTTTCTTTGTGCCATTCAATTAATTTTTTTAAATTAGGATAGAAATCATCACTAGTGTACTTATGTTTGAATCCAAGGGCAGCAATTTTATCTCCTGTTATTGCATATCTTGAATCATGAGCTTTTCTATCAGGAGTCTTTTGAATCATTTCATCTCCATAACCTAATTCATTTAAGATGAATCTTGTTACGTCTATACTTACTCTTTCATTTCTACCAGGGATATTATAAACTTCCCCTTCTTGTCCTTTCATTCCAACTGTCCAAATAGCTTCGCAATTATCCTCTACATGGAGGTAATCTCTTTTATTTAAACCGGGGTTGGTATCTGACCAGAATAAAGGAACTTTCTTTCCCAAAATTGCATTAGTAATAAAGAAAGGTAAAAAACATTTATTTGGAAATTGGTATGGCCCATAATTATTTGCACTTCTTGTTACAATAATTGGAAGATTGTATGTCTTAAAAAAAGATAATGCTATTAAATCTGCTGCTGATTTACTTGAAGAATAAGGGCTTGAAGGGTTTAGAGGTGCTTTCTCATCAAATTCTCCTTCTTTTATACTCCCATAAACCTCATCTGTTGAAACATGAACTATTCTCGGAATTTTATATTTTAAAGCAGTTGTAAAAACAGTGGCTGCTCCAAGCGCATCAGTTTTTATTGAAACAAGAGGGTTTTCAATACTTCTATCAACATGACTTTGTGCAGCTAAATCAAAAACAATTTCTGGTTTTTCTTTTTCAAAAATCTTTTCTACTAACTTAGAATCGCAAGTATCTCCCTTATAAAAATGGTAATTTTCATTAGGAAAAATTCCTCTATGCTCAAGATTTTTTCCTTTAGCAGCATAAGTTATTTTATCTAAATTAACTACCTCATGTCCTTTTTGTAAAACCATATTTACAAAATTACTACCTATAAATCCTGAACCGCCTGTTATCAACACTTTCATTTTAATTATAAATAATTGGTCCATTTAAATACCCTCGTTATACAAAATATATATTTGGGATATACACCCCTCAAAAAGGATGAAAAATCTATTTAATTTTAAATATGTATTTCAAATAAGTTTATTTTATATATCCTCTAATAGATAAATAATTTTATAAAAGATATTTTAATAATTTGAAGATGACAAATAATGCATTAATCACTGGAGGATTTGGATTTTTAGGAAAAAATTTAACTCAAAGATTATTAGATTTAAATTTTAATGTTACTCTCTTAGGTTCACCAAAAGGGAAAGTAGAAAATTATAATCAACAGGTTTCTATAATTAATGAAAGAATAGAAAAATCAAATTTAGATGATTTAGTTAAAGATAAAGATTATATTTTTCATCTTGCTTGGCAAACCGATTTAGAAGAGTCTATGAAAAACCCAACTTTAGATATATCAAGGGATATAGTTGGGCTCTTAAACATTTTAGAAAGTTGCAAAAAAAATAATCCTAACATTAAGATAATCTTCCCAAGTGCAGTGACTGTAATCGGTTTGGGTAATAAACTTTTCTCAAATGAAGATGAGAAGGAAAACCCTTTATCTATATATGATGCAAATAAATTAATGGCAGAGAAATATCTTTCAGTTTATTTTAAGAATTATGGGATAAAATTTACTTCTTTAAGACTTTCAAATATATTTGGAGAATCACAAAAAATTGATAATGCTAAAAGAGGGATATTAAATTTTATGATTGGAAAATCTTTAAGAAATGAACCTCTTACTGTTCATGGGGATGGGAGTTTCATTAGAGATTATTCTTATGTGCAAAATATCATTGATTCTTTTGTTATTGCGGCTCAATCTCCAATAACAGACGGAGAAACTTATGTTATAGGATCAGGAGAAGGTAAATCTTTCAAAGAAGTCGTAACAAAAATTCAAGAATATGCTAAAGAAATTTACAAAAGTAAATCTGAAATTATTTATATTCCATTCCCAGAAGATTCTAATGCAATAAATAAAAGAAACTTTATAGCAGACTCTTCAAAATTTAAAAAAGCAACAGGATGGTCTCCAAGAGTGTCATTTGAGGATGGGTTAAAAAAGACAATGGACTTTTATAAAAATGAATAAAGAAAAAATTTTAATTACTGGAGCACTAGGACATATAGGTTCTAAGTTAATAAGAGAACTTTCAAAAAGAGATGAAGTGAAAACAGTTAGGATATTGGATAATCTTTATACACAAAGATACTATTCATTATTTAATCTTCCTAATAATATTACTTACGAATTTTTAGAGGGAGATATTCGAGATAAAGAAATCTTAAAAGAAGCAGTTAAGGGAATTGATACAGTTATACATTTAGCTGCAATCACCGACGCATCCTTCTCAATAAAAAATCCAGAGTTGACTAAAGATATAAATTTAGAAGGAACAAGAAATGTTTTGGAAGCCTCAAAAAATGCAGGTGTTAAAAGATTCATAATGCCTTCAACAACAAGTGTATATGGAGAAATTGAAGGCCTGGTTGATGAAACTTTCTTAGATTGCAAACCACAAACCCCTTATGCAGAAGCAAAATTTCAATGTGAAAAAGAAGTTAGACTTGAGGGTAAACAAGGAAAACTTGAAACAGTAGTTTTAAGATGGGGAACTATTTTTGGAACTAGTGTAGGAATGAGATTTCATACAGCCGTAAATAAATTTTGTTATCAAGCCGCATTAAATATACCCCTTAGCAATTGGAGACAAGGAATAGACGGGAAGAGACCATACTTGGGAATTAATGATGCAATATCTTCTTTAATTTTTGCAAAAGACAAAGCAAAATCAGGTGAATTATATAATGTAGTAACCGGAAATTATACTGCTAGAGAAGTAATAGAAACAATTAGACAAAACATCCCTCAAGTTAAAGTTAACATAATTGAATCTCCTGTTACAAACCAAAAATTTTACACCCCTTTAGCTAATAAGATTTGTTCTGAAGGTTTTCAATTTAAAGATAATCTCCAAGAAATAGTTCAAGAAACACTTTCTTTATTTAAATCAATAAAAAATTATTAAATGGAAAAAAAACAAATTGGAAAAAATTTAGAAGGAAAAACAATTCTTATAACAGGTGGAGCAGGATTTATTGGGAGTAATCTGGCTTCGAAAATTTCTCAATTTAATCCAAAAGAAATAATAATTGTTGACTCTTTAGTTAAAGGACTTGGAGGAAATGTAAATAATATTCCGTCTTACAAAAATGTTACTTTATTAGTTGGAGAAAATTGGGATATAAAAAATATACCTGAAATAAAACCCTTATTGAAAAAAACAGATTATGTTTTTAATTTAGCAGGTTCAATACAACATAATCCTCTTAATAATAAAAAATTAGACTTTGACTTAAATATTAATTTAATTCCACAATTATACTTTTTAGAAGCTTGTAGACAAACTTTAGAAGAAGATAAAGATAAATTTCTTTCAATTGTTTTTTCTGGAACAAGAGACCAATATGGGAAACTTACTATGAAAGATTTACCTGTAAAAGAAGATTTTTTACCAAAAGAGTTTACAGATTATCAGTCAATTAACAAAAATGCAGTAGAATCATACCATTTCCTCCTTTACTCTTCTATGAAAGGGGCAGCAAAGAATTTCTTTTTAACTTCAGCAAGGTTAGTAAATACTTATGGACCAAAACAAGATTTAAATTGTGGGGCAGTTGTTCCTTTATTCATTAAAAAAATGATGAAAGGAGAAGTAATTGAATTGCATAACGGAGGGGATGTTTTAAGGGATTTTAATTATGTAGATGATGTTACAGATGCTTTAATCTTACTAGGAACTTCAGAAAAAGCTTCTGGAAATTCCTACAATTTAGGTTGTTGTATTGGTAAAAAAGGAATGTCAGAACCAATTGGGGATAATCTTAAAACATTAAAAGATTTTGCTTATACACTTAGGGATATAAATCATGGGGGAGAAATAATTGAGATTCCTCGTCCAAAAGATAAAGAAAAAATAGAACCTGGATCTTGTTGTTCAGACATAACTAAAATTAATAAAGAGTTAGGATGGGCCCCACAAATAAATTTAAAGGAAGGTTTAATCAAATCTTTGAGATATTATAAATAAAATGAAAATACCAGTTTTTGATTTAAAAAAACAGCATTTATCTTTAAAGAAAGAATTATATGAAGCTCTTGAAAGAGTCACCTTTGAGAATTCTGCATTTGTTTTAGGAAAAGAAATAAAAGAATTTGAAGAAGATTTTGCAAAATATTGTGGAAAAGATTATTGTGTTGGGGTAGGAAATGGAACAGATGCGTTAAAAATTGTAATGCGTGCATTAGACATTGGAGAAGGAGATGAAGTAATTGCTCCAGCTAATACTGCAATACCAACAATCTCTTCTATTATTGAAATTGGCGCTAAACCTGTTTTAGTTGATGTAAAAGAAGATTATCTCATTAACCCTAATTTAATAAAAAAAGCAATTACTTCTAAAACCAAAGCAATAATTCCTGTTCATTTGTATGGAAATCCTTGTGATATGGATGAAATTTTTTCTATTGCTCAAAAAAATAATCTTAAGGTTATAGAAGATTGTGCTCAGTCTCACGGGGCAAAATACAAAGAGAAAAAAGTTCCTGTAGGAGATATAGGGTGTTTTAGTTTTTATCCTTCAAAGAATCTTGGAGCTCTTGGTGATGGGGGAGCAATAATTACAAATGATTCAGATTTAGAAAAAAAATCAAGAATATTAAGATTTTATGGCCAATCAGATAGATACAATGCAGAATTAACAGGAGGATTTAATACTCGATTAAGTGAAATTCAAGCAGCATTTTTAAAAATCAAACTTCCTCATTTAGACGAATGGAACTCTTTGAGAACAGAAAGAGCTACTCTTTATTCATCTCTTTTAGAAAATTGCGTTTCAACCCCAATAACAGATTCAAATAAAAAACCAGCATATCATTTATATGTTATTAGAACCGAAAATAGAGAAGGACTTATGGATTATTTAAAAGAAAAAGGAATAGGGACATTGATACATTATCCAATTCCAATCCATTTACAAAAAGCTTTTTTTCATTTAGGATATCAAAAAGGAGATTTTCCTAACTCAGAGAAATTTGCTAAAGAAATTGTTTCTATCCCAATGTATCCAGAATTAGAACTTTCTCAAGTAGAAGAAGTTGCAAATGAAATAAAGAATTTCAACAATAGGATAAATTGATTAACCTTATAAAACATAAAATTTTTTGTTTAATATGAAGATTGCACATATTGCCCCTTTTTTTTATCCAACTGTTTGTGGTGTTGGACAAGTAGTTTATGAATTAGCAACTAGACAAGTTAAGGGTGGAAATGAAGTTCATGTTTTCTGTTGTGATTCTGATAAAAATAAAAGAATAGAAATAAAAGAAGAAATAATTGAAGGAGTTCATGTTCATAGACTTCCATATTGGTTTAGATTATCTTTAACAACTTTTTTTTGGCCCTCTTTACTTTGGAAATTTAAGGGAAAATTTGATATTGTTCATACTCATGTTTCAGGACACGATTATGTATTATTTATGGATATATTATGTAAACTTAAAGGAATAAAACATATTCACACAACTCATTGTCCATGGACAGACACTTCTTTTAGACCAAAAATTGTTCGCCCATTCTTATTTTTAAATGATTTATTTATGAATAAATTTTCTTTTAAGTTTATTGATAAAGTTGTTGCTATCACCCCTTGGGAATTGGACATATTAACTAAATACACAGAAAAGGAAAAACTAAAAGTAATACCCAACGGAGTAGACAATATACTTTACAAAACCGTAAAAAATAACACTTTTAGAAAGAAAAATAAAATAAAAGAAAAGTATTTAGTTTTATTCTTTGGAAGATTAAATCCAACTAAAGGCCCAGAAATATTAGCAAAAGTTGCTTTAAATATTTCTAAAAAAAGAAAAGATATTGCATTTATTTGGGTTGGTCCAGATGAGGGTAAAGCAGAAGAAGTTAAAAAATTAATAAAAGGTCATCTTAATATGAAATATATTGGCCCAATAAGAGGAAAAGAAAAAATAGCTGAGATGTATCAATCTGCTGATGTTTATGTTCTTCCAAGTTACAGAGAAGGATTGCCTTTAACATTATTTGAAGCAATGGCATCTAAACTACCTATAGTGGCATCCCCTGTAAATGGTGTTCCTTATGAAATGACTTCTCCGGAAAATGGTTTTTTTTCTAATTATGGGGATTTATCTTCTATAGAAGATAATATTCTTAAAATTATTAATAATAAAAAATTAGCACAAAAAATTTCACAAAATAATTTTGAAAAGTCTAAAAATTATAGTTGGGACGATATTCATAAAAAATATATTACAGAATATAAAAAAATATTAAAATGAAAAAACAAAAAATTGCAGTATTGATATCTTCTTTTGAAGAGCCAAAAATTCAGAGAGCAGTTGAAGCTTTTCTTAACCAGAAAACAAAAGAAAAATTTGAATTGATAGTCTCTGCTCCTGATAAAAAAACTCATGATCTTCTGAAACGATATTCAAGTGTTAGATTAATTGTTGACCCAGGAAAAGGAAAAAGCTATGCTATTAATGAAGCACTTAAAAAAATTGATGCAGATATCTTAATTTTAAGTGATGGGGATGTGTATGTTGATGAAAATGCCTTGAATGAAATGTTAAAAAAATTTGAAGATTCAGCAGTAGGATGTGTTACTGGGAGAACAGTCCCAATAGAAGATAGAAAAACAAAATATGGGTACTGGGCAAATTTCCTTTTTGAAGCAGCACATAAATTAAGAAAAAAATTGGAAAAAGATGGGAAATTTGTTGATTGTACAGGTTATTTATATGCCTATAGAAAAAAGTTAATTGACAGTTTTCCTTTAGATGTTGCAGATGATGCAATAATCCCTTATCTTCTACTTGAAAAAGGATATAAAATAGTTTATGCTGAAAAAGCAATTGTTTATATAAAAAATGCAACAGAATGGAGAGATTGGGTAAAACAGAAAGTAAGAACAAGAAAATCTTTTACAAGATTAAATAAATATATTGATTTAAAAAAATTCCCTCATATTAAAACTTTTAAGGATGAAGCTAAAGGAATAATCTGGGTTTTTACTTATCCCAAAAAAATTAAAGAATTCTTTTGGACAATTCAATTAGTTATTTTAAGACTTTATGTTTGGATTAAATATCATCTAGATGTGGCACTTTCACATAAATTATATAATGATGGGTGGGAAAGAATAGCGAGCACAAAATAAAAAAATGGTAATTTATATTTTAGGGAGTGATAGTTATATAGCAAAGAGATTTTATGAAAAAACAAAACACAGAAATAATTGTAAAAGGGTTTCAAGAAGTTCTAAAGATAAAGACTATTCTTTTGACCTAATTGATAAACAAAGTTTTGATTTTAATTTAATTAATCCAAAAGATGTGATACTCTTTTTTGCAGCAGCATCTTCTCCAGATTATTGTAAAGAAAATCCAAAGATTGCTGAAGAGATAAATGTTAAAGGAACCTCTTTATTTATTAAAAAATTTTTAGAAAAAAAAGCAAAAATTCTCTTTTTTTCTTCTGATGGTGTTTTTAGTGGGGGAGAAAAAACTTTTTATGAAGAATCTGAAAGAAATCCAATAAGTTATTATGGAAAAATGAAACTTTCAATAGAAAAAGAATTTGAAAATAATAAAAATGTTAAGATTTTTAGGCTTTCTTATATTTATTCTAAACAGGATAAATTTTCTTCTTATTTAGAAGAATGTGTTAAAAAAAAATGTCAAGTAGAGGTTTATCCAATATTAAGAAATGCGGTGTATATTGAAGATTTAGTGGAAGGAATAGATAATTTAATTATAAATTGGGATGATTGGAACAATTTTTCATTTAATATTTGTGGGGAACAATTAATCTCTAGAAAAGAAATAGCAGAAATATTTAGTAAAAATGTTTCTCCTTTAGAAATAAAAATAGTAGAACCAGGAGAAGAATTTTTTAAAGGAAGGCCAAGAGTAATAAAAATGAAATCCCATTTTTTTCCAGAATTATTAGGGAGAAACCCAATTTCAATAAACAAAGCAATGTTAAAAGAGTATTCTAGCAAATAAGTATATTTTTTCTTCATAAAGCTTATATAACCAGATTTAATAAAAAAAGTATGATAACTAGTTTGATAACAGGAGTTGGTGGATTTGTCGCAAGTCATTTAGCAGATTTACTTCTTGAAAAAGGGGAGAAGGTTATTGGAACTTATAGATGGACAGAAGATTTAGGAAAAATAGAACATATAAAAGATAAAATAAATTTAGTCCCCTGTGACCTATTAGATTTAAGTTCTTTTTTTAGGGCAATTAAAGAGTTTAAACCAGATTATATTTACCATTTAGCTGCACAAAGTTATGTTTCAGACAGTTATAGCAACCCAATTGTAACAATAGAAACAAATACTGTTGGAACAGTTAATTTACTTGAAGCAATAAGACTTGTAAAAGAAGAATCACCAAGTTATAATCCAATTGTTCATATCTGTAGTACATCTGAGGTTTATGGACTAGTCAAAGAAGAAGATTTACCTATAAAAGAAACTCAACCATTAAATCCTGGAAATCCATACGCCATCGGAAAATTAGGGGGGGATATGGCTGCATTAGTTTATTGGACTAATTTTGGAATAAAAACCCTTAGAACAAGAGCATTTACACATACAGGACCAAGAAGAACAATGTTATCAGCAGAATGTAATTTTGCAAGGCAAATTGCTTTAATTGAAAAAGGAAAACAAGAACCAATCATTTATCACGGAAATTTAGATAGCATAAGAACCTGGACAGATGTAAGAGATATGGCAGAAGCATATTATCAATTAGTTAGAAAATGCAAACCAGGAGAAGTTTACAACATTTGCGGGGAAACCGTAAAAACAATTGGAGAAATGTTAGATTATCTTATTTCTTTAAGCCCAATGAAAAATGAAATAAAAAAAATACAAGATCCAAAATTAATGCGTCCCCATGATGTTTCTTTGCAAGTTGCGGATTGTTCTAAATTCAAAAATGAAACTAATTGGAAACAAAAAATTTCTTTTGAACAAACAATGCAAGACTTGCTTAATTGGTGGCGACAGATTGTTTAAGATGGATAAAGCAATGTTTTTGGATAGGGATGGAACATTAATAGAAGATAAAGGTTATACTAATAAGATTAAAGATTTAAGATTTATTGAGGGAGTCATTGAAGGATTAAAATTAATTCAAAAATTAAATTATAAATTAATTATAGTTACTAACCAAGCAGGAATAGGAAAAGGTAAATATAAAGAAGAAGATTATTTTTCTTTTAGAAATGAAATGCATAAAAATTTAAGGGAACAAGGAATTTTTATTACCGCAGAATACTTTTGCCCCCATCATCCAGACGCAGTAATTGAAAAATATAAAATTGATTGCTCTTGTAGAAAGCCAAAATCTGGAATGCTTGAAGAAGCAGCAAGAGACTTTAACTTAGATTTAACAAAATGTTGGATGATTGGGGATAAAACCTCTGATATTTTAGCAGGTAAAAATGCAAAATGCAAAACAATTCAAGTTATGACTGGAGAAGAAAAGATTAAAAGTTCTGAAGCAGATTTTTTAGTTAATAACTTATTAGAAGCAGTAAAATATCTACATCTTAAACAGTAGATTAAACAACTATATTCGTGCTTCATAAACCTTAAAAGCAATTTTGATAAAGATTAATTATGGATTTTAAGGAGGAATATCAAGCAGTTATCCTGGCAGGTGGATTAGGTGTAAGATTAAAGCCAATAACAGAGACAATTCCAAAACCTTTAGTTGAAATTAATGGAAAACCTTTTTTAGAATACCTTATAGATCATTTAAAGAAAAACGGAATAAAAAAGATAATTCTTTGTGTTGCATATCTGGGAGATAAAATAGAAAATTATTTTGGAGATGGAACAAGATTCGGTGTAGAAATAAAATATTCTTATGAAAAAGAACTTCTAGGAACAGCAGGGGCAATAAAAAATGCAGAAAACTTAATTGAAACAGAAAATTTTTTAGTATTTAATGGAGATACATATACACAAATTGATTTGGGGGCTTTTTTAAAAAGCCATAATTCTTCTGGGTTTTTAGCTAATATTGCGATTGCATCATCAACAAAACCGTTTGAACAAGAATTAATTAAATCAAAAGATGGAAAGATTACTGAATTCCTCAGAAGAAATACCTTATCTCACCAAGAATTTTTAAAAAATGAACTAAACCCAAAAGTTAATGCTGGAGCATATATTTTTAATAAATCTGTTTTAAATTCAATTCCTTCTGGAGAAAAAGTTTCTTTAGAAAGAGAAGTATTCCCATCTTTATTAGGGAGAATAGGGGTTTTTGAATATAACGGTTATCTTAAAGATTTAGCAGACATAAATCTTTGCAAAGAATTTGAAGAGGATATAAAAAATTTAAATAATTTTATTGCAAATCCTGAAGAAAAAGAATTAATTTTAAAAAATTTTAATGAACATATTTCTTTAATGCAAAAAGTAGAAAATATATTTCCAAGTAAAATTGCTCAAATAAGCCAAATTATAATAAATGCATATAAAAATAATAAAAAAGTTTTAGTAGCGGGAAATGGGGGAAGTGCAGCAGATGCCCAACATATTTCAGGAGAATTAGTTAATAAATTTTATTTAGATAGAAGGGCATTAAGTGCAATTACTCTTTCTGCAGATACCTCAGTTATGACTTCTTGGTCTAATGATAAAAGTTTTGAACTCGTATTTGAAAGACAAGTTGAAGCCCACGGAAATCCTGGAGATATTTTAATTGTAATAAGTACTAGCGGGAATTCTATAAACCTAATTAATGCAGTGAATAAAGCAAAAGAAAGAAATCTTATTACAATCGGACTTCTAGGAAAAGATGGTGGCAAATTAAAATCTATTTGTGATTATGAGATAACTGTACCTTGTTCTGACACTCCCAGAGTTCAAGAAGTTCATGAGATAATCTATCACACAATTTGTCAATTAGTAGAACAATCTTTGGTAAAATGAAATTTTATGGAAAAGCCCCAGTAAGAATAAGTTTGTGTAATGGGGGAGATACAGATTATTATATTGACATTCTAAGATGGACTAATTTGATTAATGCTACTTTAGCATCTCATTACTATCTTTGTGAGGTTGAAGAAAAATCACAAAATTTTATTGATTATTATTATATCAATACTTTCCTCAAAAAAAAATTACATAAAAAAATAGAAAATTTACAAAATGAAAAAGAGTTAACTCTTATTACAGAAACTATCAAAAAAATAAATCCTCATTTTAAAGGAACTATTAAAATATGGACAAATGTCCCAGAAAAAAGTGGATTAGGGGGATCCTCTTCTCTAATTGTATCCTTAATAAAAGCATTAATAAAAACAACAAAGGAAGAATATATCACTCCAGAAGAAATAGCTTGGCTTGCTTACGAAATTGAAAGGATTAACTTAGGAATTAAAGGGGGATATCAGGATCAATGGGCAGCTGCTTTTTCAGGGGGAGTAAATTATCTTGAATTTAAAAAAAATGACATTTTTATAGAACCTCTTTGGCTTTCAGAACCATTAATGAAAAAACTTGAAGAATGTATTGTGTTATTTTTTCTTGAATCAAGAAAAGGGGATAGCGGAAATATACATAAAGAGATGGAAAAGAAAGCAAAAATGAAAAAAAAGGAAGATATCAAAATCATTTTAGAAAGAAGAGATAATGTTGTCAAGACCAGAGAAGCTCTTCTTAAAGGAGACATTAAAAAATTTGCAGAATTGCTAAATATAGAGCATGAAAATAAATTAAAGTTAGTTCAAGGACTATTAACCCCTAAAACAAATGAAATTTATTCTATGGCTATAAAAAATGGGGCGATTGCAGGTAAAATAAGTGGGGCGGGTTCAGGTGGATGTGCTTTTTTTATCAATTTAAACAAGAATAAAAAGAAATTTATTAAGAAGATGGAATCAATCGGTTGTGTTTACCTTCCAATTAAAATTCAAAGATTAAATTCTATGGGGGAAATATGATTTCTGTTGTTTTAACTTTATCAAAAGACCCAATTATTGCTGAAAAATCTGTTAAAGCCATATTAAAAAATAATGTCAAAGAAGACTGTGAATTAATTATTTTAATTAGTGATAATGAAAAAGAAAAAATAATAAAAAAATTTAAAAAAGATAATTTTAAAATAATTGTTTTAAAAAATACAAAAAGAGACACAAGGTTTAATTTAAATAATATATTTAAAATTCTTAATGGGAGGATTTGGATTTTTACTGGGGGAAATGCTTATGTTGATGAAGATTCTTTATTAAAAATAATAAAAGCTTTTTCAGATAAAAAAGTGGGATGTGTTGTTGGAAGACCTGTTTCTATAAATAAAAAAACAGAAATGCTTGGTTTTTGGTCTCATCTTTTATTTGAAGCAGGGGCTCATGCTATAAGAAAAAAACTAGGAGATAAAGGAAAATTTTTGGAAGGAACAGATTATTTATTTGCATTTAAAAACAACATCACTAGGAATGTTCCACTTAATGTTGCAATGGATTCTATTATTCCGTATTTAACAACTAAAAAAGGTTATAAAATAAAATATTTAGAGGAAGCTAAGGTTTTTGTTGAAAACCCAACAATACTTAAAAATTTTATTAATCAAAAAATAAAAGCAGCAAAATCTCATGAATATTTAGAATCTTATGCTCCCTTTTTTCCAAAAATGAAATCATTTAGAAATGAAATTAAAATGGGGACATTTGAAGCATTAAGATACTCCTCAAATTTTAAGGAGTTTTTCTGGACAATTGCTCTTTTTTTTATTAGACTTTATATCTGGATAAAAGTAAAAATAGATACAAAAATATTGAAAAAGAACATCTTTAGTTCAAATAATAATACATAAAAACCACATCTCCCTCTATTTTTTATGGAAGAAGCTATAGAAGAAATTAAAAATTCTACAGAAAAAAAAGAAATAGAAAATATAGAAAAAAGAAAATCTAAACTTAAAAACTTCTTTTTTGGGTGGATTAAAGATAATTATGATAAGATATTTCTTGGTATATTAGTTCTTGCCTTTATAATTAGAATTTGGATTTTTTTTAGGACTTTAAATCAACCAATCTGGTGGGATGGTGCAGATTATATGGCAACAGCTAAGAGATTAGGATTGAATTTGAAAATCCTTGACATATGGTACTATAGAAGAGGGTTTTTGTTCCCCCTAATTGGGGCATTATTCTTTAAGTTGGGATTAGGAGAAATTGGGATGAGGTTCTTGATAATATTATTATCCACTGGAATAGTTGCAGTTTCTTATTTTCTAATTAAAGAGATGTTCAATAAAAAAATAGCTCTTTTTGTTTCTTTAGGTGTTGCTTTATCTTGGATAATGCTCTTTTTCAGTGGAAGAATATTAACTGACCTTCCAGCAGCATTTTTAATTCTACTTTCTTTACTTTTTTTCTGGAAAGGCTATGTTTTAAAACAAGGCAATAAATTTTTGTATCTTTTTGGATTATTCTTTGGATTAACTATTCTTACAAGAATGCAAATGTTTATGTTTGCCCCAGCATTTTTAGTTATTATTTTATTAAAAGAGAAATTTAAATTTTTAAAAAATAAACATCTCTGGATAACTTTGGGAATTATATTATTAATATTATCTCCACAAATAGTACTTTACTCTCAGCATTTTGGTAACCCTATCACTGATATAATGTCTTATTATCTGGGAATAAATATTGGTTCAACAGCGACTAATGAGATTCATGAGATCACCACTTACAAAATGTTTGATTATATCAAAGATCTTCCTTATATAATGAATTCACCAATTTTTTATTTATTTATTATAGGATTACTTTTCTTTATTTTTGATTTGATTATAGGAATAGATAAAATTTTCTCTAATGAAGAAATACAAAAGAAATTTTTTATGCTTGTTTGGATTATAATCTCATTCCTATTCTTGGGTTATATAACTGATTATGTAGAACACAGATATATTTTAGCATGTATGCCTTTCCTTTTCTTAATAACCATCTATCCATTAAGTTTTATAGAAAAATTACTAAGTAAAAAAACAAAAATATCAAAAAAATCAGCATCAATAATCCTATTGTTGGTTTTTATTGGTTTAATGATACCTAATTTTATATTTGGAAATAACCTTATAGATCAGAAAAAAGATTCTTATATAGAAGTAAAGCAATCAGGAGAATGGATAAAAGAGAATTCTAATCCTTCTGATATAATAATATCTGCTTCTCTCCCTCAAACAACATATTATTCTGAAAGATCTACCTACCCATTTGATCTTTCATACAGGAGAGATATTAAAGGTGGAAATGAATCTGATTTTGATAATTTTATACAAGAGCAAAAACCAAGATACATCATTATTTCTAGATTTGAACAGAATGCAGATTGGGTATATGCTTATCCTCAAAAACACAATGACACACTCACACCAGTAAAAATCTATTCTCAGAGTAATCAACCTATTTTGATAATATACAAATTTAATTATAATTAATTTTTATTTTTAAAAACAAATATCTTCGTCACAGTTAAAAAATTAAATCTTTTTATAAGAATTAACTCTCTATTTAAAATATATAATATTTCTTTAATATTTGTTATGTGACCCTTGACTCTTTCCTCTTTTCCTAAAAGCTTTCTAACTTTTCTGGAAATGAGATTTTCAGTTGGAATGGTAATTATAAGTTTAAAATTAGGATTCATTAATTTGAAATTGACAATTATTTTTTCTATTTGTTCTTTTGGGATGTGTTCAAAAACATCTAAGGCAAATATTTTATCGGGTTTAACACTCCTATAATCTTTAATATCACTTTGCATAGGAGTTATATCATATCCAATTATGTTATAACCATTTCTTTTTAGTTTATTCTTTAACCAGCCACCACCACACCCAAAATCTAAAATCAATTCCTCTTTGTTGAGGTGTGCCATTTTAACTGCAATATCCACCTTTTTTTTAAAAAACAATCTTAAAAGAGGGTTTTTATTCAAATATGTTGAATCAAGATTGTCTACCATAACCTATCTTATCAATCCCTTTTCTTTATAATATTCTGCAGTCTTTTTTACTCCCTCATCTAAGCCTATTTTTCCTTTATAGTCTAAATCTTTCTTTGCTTTAGAAATATCATTATACCAAAATTTTTTTGTCATCCATACAACTGTGTCATGTTTGAAAGGAGGATGAAAACCTAAAATTTTTGCAATTAATTCCATAGTGTAACCTCCAAAAACAAAAACAAAATAAGGTAATTTAATAGGTAACATCTTTTTATTTTCGGCTTTTGCTATAGAACTAATAATTTCATTAATACTATAATGTTCTGAATTAGAAATATGATATTTTTCTCCTATTTTTCCTTTCTCCATAGCTAGTATACATGCTTCTACTAGATTTTCAACATACAAAAATTCCATACATTTATCTTTACCATAAATGGGGAAAAATCTTTTATTTACGGCTTTAAAAAGTTTCAGCATCTCAAAATCTCTTGGGCCAAAAACCATTGTCGGTCTCAAAATAATTATTGGGAGATTATACTCTTGTGTATATCTCCCAGCTATTTTCTCTTGAGCTAGTTTACTAAAACCATAGATATCTACTGGTTTACAATCAGTTTTTTCATTAACAGGTTTTTGGTCTCTTGTTGGACCAACTGCAGATACGCTTGACATAATTATTATTTTCTTTATTTTCTTTCCTATGCATTCTTCTAATAAATTTTCAGTTCCAGTCTCATTCACAAGAAAATAATCCCCTCTGGGAATATTCATGGGTCTAGCTATTGCGGCTAAGTGAAATACAACCTCTACTCCCTGCACTGCTTTTTTTAAAGAAGATTTTTCTAATAAATCACCCTCAAAAATTTCAATACCCAATTTATTTAATAATTCTAATGAATCTTTTCTTTTATCTAAATCATCTGAGGCAACATTTTTTATTAATACTTTAACTTTATGACCATCTTTAACAAGTTTTTCTACAAGATGGCTTCCTATAAAACCTGAAGCCCCTGTAACCAATATTTTCATGGTAACAATGGAGAAAAAATCCAAGCTAGAGTAGCTGCACTCTTTCTTATTTGTTTATTTAATATTAAAGTTTTAACAATTTTCTCATTAATGATTTTTGCCAAAAGTTTTTCAAATTTAGGATATTCTTCAAATTTAGGAGAGTTCTTACAAGCCCAAACATGCCCTAATTGAGCTAAGAATATCATCTCCCTTGCAGTATAATTTTTTGTATAAAGGGGAGCATTACCGGTCTTTGGATTTACATAATTTATCCAAACTTTGTCGTCGATAATTCCTTCTTTTTTTGCAATATCATACACTTCTGTTCCAGGATAGATTGTAAGAGCATTAATCCCTATCCAATCTGGTTTGGTTTCTTTTATTAGTTGGAATGTTTGCCAAGTATCTTCAGGCATTTCTTTTAATGAACCAACAATTAAAAAATATTTAACATCAATTCCTGCTTCTCTTGTTATTTTTACCGCATTTTTTATTTTTTCAGAAGTTATATTCTTTCCAACAGCTTTCAAAACATTATCTGATCCAGACTCTGCACCATACTCAATAAGGTCACATCCAGCTTTTTTTAATAATTTAAGCTCTTCTAAATCAACAGTGTCTACTCTTGCTTGTATTCTAAACCTGATTGGTAGTTTACTTTTTATTAAAAGATTACAAAAACCAATAACTTTTTCTCTATTCAATGTGAATAAATCGTCGGCAAATCTAATATAATCAATATCAAAATTTTTGTATAAGTAACTAATAATCTCAAACAATCTTTCTGGAGATGTCCCTCTAACTTTTCTCCCCCAAGCATTTGTTGTTTCACAAAATTTACATTTCATTGGACACCCTCTTGATGTTGTAACAAGAGAAGTTTGTTTAACTTTTAATTTAACATCTGGTGGAAGAGCATAATCTTTCATAGGAAATAAATCATAAGCAGGCATTGGTAATGTTTCTATATTGGGAATAAATGGCCTAGAAGGATTAATTATTACTTCTCCATCTTTCCTAAAACTAATTCCAAGAACACCATCTAAGTGTTTGTTTAACCTAATTTTTTTTATTAATTCTAAAAGAGTTTCTTCACCTTCTCCTTTAACAACAATATCAACAAATTTATAATTTTTTAATATTAATTCTGCTGAAAAAGTGGCATGTAATCCCCCGATTATGGTTATTATTTCTGGGTTTATTTCTTTGATAGCTTTAAGAGTTTTCAATGCAGCATACCTATTTTCGGTTAAACAACTGATACCAATTATTTTAGCTCCAGTATTAACTGCTATTTTTGCAGTTTCCGTAAAATTATAATTTTTGATAACCGCGTCTATAACTCCAACTTCTATTTTCCTCTCTCTTAAATATGCTGCTAAAGAAGCAATTCCTAAAGGAACTCCAGACATAGGAAACTTGCTAGTAGTTTTTTTGTCTAAAGGGGGATTAATTAAACAGATTTCTTTTTTCATTTTATCCTTTCAAAAATTTAATGACCTCATCCATTTTTAACATTTGTGGTGTTCTCCCACTGGAGACAATAAAACCATCTAATTCACTATTTTCAGGATAACCATGCATTGCCACAAACCTTTGATTTTCTTTTTTTTGATAATGGTTTGGGAAAAAATAATTTCCCTTTTTCAAGAATAAAACTACCTCTCCATAACGGTCATTGAAAGGAATTTTGTATTTTTTTGCAGTTTTTTTATCTAACAGATTTACATTTTTTATATCTTTTACATTCTTAAGGAATTCATCTTTAGTTTTTTTATCCTTAAACCAAAAAGAAGCAGTTGTTCCAGCTAAAAAATATAATATTTTTGCATTTTTTTGAATAATTTTCTCTAAATCAATAAAATTTTGTATATCCGCAAATCCATGGTCACTCCAAATTACAACTTCCCCCCCCTTGTTCTCTTTTAAAAATTCTTTTGAATATTTTTCTATTAATTTATCTGTTATTCTAATACTTTTTTTAGTATGCAAACTTTTTTTACCAAATTTATGTGTTGTTTTATCTACACCCATTAATTGTGTGTAATAGATGTCTCTTCCTTTTTCTGAAAGCAGTCTTACCATCCTCTCGGCATCGCTTTCATATTTGAAAATTATTCTTCTTTTTTCTTTGTCTTCTTGTTTGGTAATAAAAAAAGGCCATTTATAAAAAACAAAATTTCTTTCTTGAAAGAATGGGAGCTTCCATAATCCAATTTTTGTGGAGGTATCAAAATGCTTTAGATTTTCTTTAGGAATATTATGGAGCCCAGAAAACCAAGTTCTTTTGTTAATTAGTTGTATTAATATACCAAGATAATCTCTAATTTTACTATTAAAGGAAAAAAATCTAAGGAGAGGGTTATTAAAAATAGAAGTTTCTACCTTTGAAAATTCTAACCATATATTTGTCTTATCGGGAGTTTGTCCACTAAAAAAGTCATATTCAATTCCAGTAAAAGCAAAAAGAGTTTTAAGCCTTGAAGGATTATTATTACTTAGGGAAAATAAAAATGGGGAATTCTCTTTAGATAACATATCTTTCCCTAACCCATCAACACAAATTATTAATTTTTTTTTCATAACTTTATACCTTTTGAAGAAAAAAAGAGATATAAGCATTTGCGTAATCCAAACTTATTTCTTCCCAGTTTTTACCCTTGACAGGATAAACTAAAGATAACATTTTTTCTCCTTCATTTAATTCTCTTCCTTCAACCTTATTTCCCCTATGTATAGAATCTATAATATAAACTAATGATGAAAAGATTACTAAATCCGGAGATTTAAAAAAAGAAGTTTTGAATGGAATCCCCTGGTCTTTTAATCTTTTGTTATAGTTCTTGTTTAAAAAAATAGATGCTCCATTAGTTAATAATTTGCTTCTCCATAAAGGAAGACTGTTTATCATTTTAATTTTAATCTTCCTTTTTACCATTTCTTTAATATAAGGAGAATAAAATTCTTTTTTCATCCCTAAGATTCCTCTAGCCAAATCATCTATATTTTCTATCTTCCTATTTAGAAATTTGCTAAAAAAGTATTTTGATACTTCTATAATATTTTCTTTTGCGATAAACCATTCTTCTTCCACATTTTCATTTGGAATTTTTTGTGGGTTTATTTTCCATAAAATAAATTCTTCTATTTTTTTACTTAACTCTGGAATTTTTGAATATAATTCTGGAAAATCTTGTTTGTATGTTTTCTTTAAAATTTCCATAGACTTTTTATATCCTATCTCATATTTCCCACTTATTAAAAGAAGAGAAGTACAACATGCAGCATATGCTTGCTGGATTATGTAAGTTAAGAACTCCTTATCATACTTTTTCTCAGTTGAATAATATTCTATAAGCTGGCTCATTCTGTCTAAAAGAAGCTTTGCTCCTTCAGATAAAGGTATATCTTTAAGATTATAATCTGGAATATTTTGCCTTAAATCTTTTTTCAAATCTTTATTCCATAAAACCAAAGATTTATTTCTTAATTCATAGGTCCTTATTCTTGGAAGAAGTTTTTTCAAATCTTGGATAGTATCACATTTTAAATCAAGATAAAAGTTATCTTTAATTTTTTGTTCATCTTTTTTAAAAGGATAAAAATTACTAATTCCTTTGTATCCTAACTTTTGAGAGATTTCTGTAGAAATTTTATCTATTTCCTCTTTTGTTACTTTACTACTGCTTATTATTTGAATATCATAGTCATTATAGAGAAAGAATTCTTTTCCAATTACTTTTACAGGACCCTCTCTTCTTGAAAATCCCCCTGTTAGAATTATTGACTCTGTCCCCTTTATCTTTTCTAAAACTTCTTTGCAAATAAATTGCATATCCCTTTCAATTCTTTCATCAGCTTGTTTTGATATTGTGTATTTCATCATTGTTTTTTGGTTCTTTTTTTAATAAGAAGATTATTGCAATTATTGAAGGGATTATGTTTGTAATTATAATGCTTAAAAGAGACATTGAGAAAACTTTGACTGCACTAACCCCTAAAATTCCAAATAAACTTATCATTGTAAGTTCTCTTGTCCCAAGACCATTGATTGTTATTGGTATTTGTGCTACCAATGTTGAAATTGGAAGAATTATTAGAAAATAACTAAATTTTACATCAATTCCAAGAGCCAAGCTCGTAAAATAAAGCACAGTATAATTAACAATCCAGTTTAGCAAATTAATTAAGAAGGCAAATAAAAGAAATTCTAATGAAGGCATGTCTTTGTAAAAAGATTCGTAAAGAGTTATTGTTTTTTCTTTTAATCTTTCAGGAATAAATTTTTTATAAATAAATTTCAAAAGGAACTTAGTATTGCTTTTTTTATAGAAAATAAAGAAAAAAGCAACCATTACTACAAACATTGATAGGACAAGGTAAAAATAATTTTCAGAGACCAACTTTTGATTTATTAGCAATCCAAATCCCACAACAAGAATAAACAATGAACTTAAATCTAAAACCTTGTCAACAACAAAGTTGCTTATTCCTTTTCCAGTATCTCCACCATATTTTTTGAGATAACCCATTCTCATGACACTTCCAATTTTGGAAGGAGTCACAAACCCATAAAAACTGCTTATAAGATTTATCTTAAATGCCTCTTTAAATGGAACTGTTATTTTTTGCTTTCTTGCTATAACAAACCATTTTAGAGTTTGAGTTGTAAAAAAGATAACCATTAAAATAAGGGCAATAGAAAGATAGTTCCAATTTAGATTTTTAAACTCTCCAAACACTTTGGTTACATCTAATTTTATTAAAAGATAAACAAAAATACTAATTCCTACAATTGGAATATATTTCTTAATTTTGTTCCACTTCATTAAAATCATTACTTTTTCCTTAATAAAAAGCTTTTGTATTATTCCTATTTCTTAACAACAAAGTCTTTCAAATGACCAAAAACAGCTCCAATCCCTCTTAAGTTAAATTTGAAATCATTGAAAGTTTTGATATTTTTAATTCTTTGAATAATATAAGAGGGAGTTAAAAAAATAGTATATATTTTTCCACATATTGAAGCAATGTCTTCAGAAGTAGTCCCATTTACTTTCAAAACAGGTTCTCTCATATCATACCTTTCATATTCTAAAGGATTAAATAAAAACCAATTATTTTCTTTGGCCTCTTTCCATAAGGGGGTTCCAGGATAAGGAACTAATACAGTGGCTTGAAGCAAGTCTGCTTTCCCACTTTGCATCAATTTTTTAGCTAGTTTAAAGGTATTTAAGGAATCTTCTTTAGTTTCCCAAGGATATCCAACAATCATCGTTAAATGAACAGTTAATCCTGCAGCTTTAGCCATTTTACATCCTTGAATTATCTCTTCAATTTTTATTCCCTTATTCAATTTATCAAGAGTTTTTTGATTTCCACTTTCAAGTCCAAATTTTAATAACCTAAAACCAGCTTTTTTCATAAGAATGAACTGTTCCTGATTTAATGCACCAAATCTCATATTACAAGAATATTTTATTTTTTTGTTATATCCTCTTTTGATCAATCCCTCACATAATTCTTTAAGCCATTTTCCAGTCATTAAAGTTCCAGAATCATCAAATATTTCCTTAACTTCATATTTCTCTATTAACATACCTATTTCATCTAAAACATTTTTTGGGCTTCTTACTCTGAACTTTGGGAAAAGCATAGGCCAAGCACAAAATTTACACTTTCCCCACCAACAATCTCTTCCAGACATAATATAAAAAAATGGTTTTCCCTGGAGATTATATTCTTTTTCATATAATTCCCATTTAGTTAATTCTCTATCTATAAATGGAAGTTCATCTAAATTATGATTTAATTCAAATTTTCCAGAATTAATAATTTTTCCATTTTTTCTATACCAAATCCCAGCAGGAACTTTTTTTATTTTTCCTGAAATCCAATTACATAGATTAAGAAGACTAAAATCAAAATCCCCCCCACATAAAACAAAATCAACTGAAGAATTTTTCATACTCTCTTCTGGAAAAGAGGTTGGATGATCTCCTAAAAGAACTATTTTCATTGTTGGGAAAATATCTTTCAATTTGTTAATAAGTTCCCAATGTTGTTTTATTACAGGGGTTTTAGTTTCAAAGATAAATAAATCTGGTTTTTCATCTTTTATTCTATTTACAAATTCATTTAAAGAAATTTTTTCTGCAATTGAATCAATCCAAGCTACTTCATGGCCTTTTTCTTTTAAGAAAGTAGCTGCACTTCCAAGAATAACTGGAAAAATATAACTTGGATTTGAAAACCATTGAAATTGTCTATTTTGACTTAATAATGCAACCCCTTTGCTTGATTCTGTCGGAGGGTATCCAATAAATATCTTCATTTTATTAAGGGTAATATAAGTTATTTAAATATATTCATCATTTAATTTATCTTCAAATTTTGAGGGAGTTTTCTGTAAAATTTAACAATAAATGAAAAAGGAGAATGTATTAATCTTAACCTTACTGCGGAGATAAACATCATCAAAGAAGTTTTCTTAATATTAACTTTTGATCCAGCCTCATCATGCCAAATAGTAGGAATAGATTTAATTCTTGCTTTACTCTCTTTTTTTAGACAATACAAAACAGCTATATCAAAACCCCAATTGCTAGTAATTAATTTGTTAATATTTTTTTCAAGAATTTCTCTTTTGAATAGTTTAGCACCACACTGAGTGTCTCTATAATTAAATAGGAATAAAGTTCTAATAATCCAATTATATCCTCTACTTACTATTCTTCTAAGGCCAGATTGTTTAGGGGTAATTATACTTGCTTTATTCCATCTATCTGCAATTATCCCGTCGTAATTTCCAATTTTTTGAATTAAATCATAATAAGCTTCCGGGGGAGTAGACATGTCTCCATCTACAAATCCGATTAATGTATTTTCTTTATTTTGAATAGCATTTTTAAATCCTTGAATAATTGCAAATCCTTTTCCACCTTGTTTAAAGTTTAAGTATTTGATTTCTTTATATTTTTTTTGAAAGAATTTGACCACTTCTTCAGTTTTATCCTTTGTATTGTTTATTACGACCAAAATTTCAAAATTATCTATTTCTTTTTCTTTTTTCTTTTTCTCAAAGAAAGAACCATATTTTTCAAGAATTTTTCCAATTCTTTTTTCTTCATTATAAGCCGGTATTACAATACAAACACTTTCCATTAGAAAATAGATTTTTAATAGATTAAAAATCTAATGTATTATTGTTACTTTATCCCTAAAAGAGTTGGGAAGAGACTGAAGAAATCAACTTGGAATATAATAAAACCCAGAATAATTATTCCTAGTTGGAAGAGGTTGATTAGGTAAACAACATCTTTCTCATAAACTTTCTTTGATGGTTTTATTCTCTTTAGTATTGCAATTGCTAAATGTTCTAAACCATATATTTTATTATAAGGTAATTCTAAACTACCATCAGGATTAACTTTTGCAAAACTTTCTTTCTTTAATTTTCCCCTTACTTTTAAAATAGTCTCTAGAATGTAGGGTATAAAAAAGAAAATTGCTATCTTTTCCAGGTGCCCAAAAATAGAAATTAAAGCTATTAATGCCCCTACAGGATAAGTAAGAACATCTCCAGGAAAAGTTTTTGCAGGATGTTTATTAAATAAATAAAATACACTTAAACAAGCTATCATAATAAACCCTATTATACTAAGCCATCTTTGCGCAGTAATATAACTTACAATTGAAAGAGCAGATAAAATAAGAATTCCTTGGCTTGCTTCTAACCCATTATATCCTGCTAAAAAATTGAAAGTTGATGAAGCCCCAACAATTCCTAATGAGATAAAAAATAAAGGATAAGTTAAACTAAGAATATTATTTACTATTCCAACTTGCCCCCCATTTATTACTAATATTGGTAAAGAAGCAAATATTAAAAAAAAGATTCTTAATTTTTTACTAAGACCTATTTTCCAACCAACAATGTCATCTGTAAAACCAACAAAAGCGATTATTAATAATACAGAAAGTAAAGAAAATATTTCCATAGTATTAACAAAAGTATCAAAATAGAATGTTCTAATTGTAATATAACTTAATATTCCTAAGATAAAACCAACAAGTACACAAACGCCCCCTGTTTCAGCTACCATCTCTTCAGTATTTACTTTATGCATATCTTTTCCAGAGATTCCAACAGCCTTAGCTCTTTTTATCCAAGAAGGAAGAGTAATTAGTGTAGTTAATAATCCAACAAAAATAGGAATTAAAAGAAGAATTTCCATTTATATTACTCCGGGATTAACAGTATCCAACTCTGCAGGAGTTTCAAGTTTTAAATATTCAGAATTTACCTGCATTCCTTTAGGGTAAGATATTTCCCAAATTTTAATTGGTCCTTGAAATCCTTGATAATAAACAAAATCTCCTAAATCTAAACCCTGTTGTTTTAAACTTTCTACAAGTAAACTTTGTTCTGTATGAACTAATTTGAAATAATCTGATTTTTCATTATTTAAATATAATCTTGCTATTCCAGAATTGATTGTTCTTTCACTTAAGTAAAAAGCAGCACCTGTTTTATCAACATTAACTCCACCATTACTAGGGTCCAATTTTGGAAATAAAAATATTCCAGCTTCTAATCCTGTTTTGAAATCATATTCTTTTCCATTGAAATAAATATATCTTAAAGGTATAGGATATTGTTTGTTATTATAATAAACAATAGCTATTGGTTGGAGAAGGGACTTACCCTCTGATTCTTTTGTTAAAATTGCTGCAACAATTGCTTTGTTTTTTGGCAGTAAAATTTCTTGTCCACTGGAATTAAATTTGATATCATTATCTACCTCAAAACCCGCAGGATAAACATAAATTGTTTCATTATTTTTTTCTTGAGTTTGGGTTTTATCTAATAATAAAGTTGGAATCCAAGAATATCTATCATAAGTTGCATCAGACCCTATACTAGAAAATGCACCATATTTTCCGATTTCAGTAGAATCAATTAAAAGATGAGTTCCATTATGAGCATATAAAAAGTTCAGAGCTTCTTTTTCATCTGCCCCAGTTAATACTAATCTCCCCATGAAATGATTCCAATAACCAATTGCATTCCCCCCGTCTAAGATTGTTGCTCTTTCCCCAATTGATTGTAACCAATATCCATAATCCCACCAATGAGCAAAAACAGCTGTTAAAGGAGTGTTCTCTCTTACCCAAGACATTGCCTTCTGCCATTGTTGATTATATATACTAGGAACATAATTTTGAGCAAGATAATTGTCTGCATTATAATAACTGACTAAAGTGAATATGGAAGCAGCTAAAATTAACAAAGTTAAAATTCCAATAAATAATTTGCTAGCTTCTTCTTTTTCAATAGTATATTTCTGGATTGATCTGACAATTAAATATCCTATTGCTATCGGGCTTATAGATCCTAAAACCATTATTAATCTAATTGCTCCTCTTGCCCCCATTATTGCCATAGTGAAAATGATAAAATAAAGAAGATAAGTAAAATTAAAGTTTTCAAACACCCCTATTTCATTTTCTTTTTTTCTTTTAATATAAACATAAACAAAGCTCCCTAAAAACAATATTGTCCCACCAAAATAAACAATTAAACTTAAAGCACCTTCTCCATCTAAAGGGTGAGGATGAGTAGCATATTTACTAAAAACTAAACAAATTAAAAATATAAAATAACTTGCTATTAGAATTATTTTTTCTTTTTTTCTTAACTTTTCAATTAAATGAGCAAATAAAGTAACTGAGCCAAAAATAAATAGCCAAAAATAAATAGGTATATTAGAAATAGTAGGTCCAAAATCACTTACCCAATCTGTTGAGAAATAAGAGGGTTTATTTTCTGCAACAGTCATACTAAATCTCCCCTGCCCTATTGGATGTATAGTTTGACTAATAATACTATTAACTTTATCTTGAATGAAACTAGGACCAAACACAACTAAAGACGCTAAAATTAAAATACCAAAAACTATCCCTAAAATCATTAAAGGAGATAATTTTTTTATTTTTTGAGGTAATTTGATTTTATCTTTTTCAAGACTAATCTTTATTACCATAGAAACTAAAGTAATTATTACTATCTCAAAAGGTAAGTATTCAATTAAATTTGATAAGTTATACCTTATAGAAAAAGGGACAGCACTAACAAGAAATCCAAAAACCCATATACTATATGAATAAATTCTTTGTAAATTTATTTTATTAAAAATAAATGCTAATAACATTGCTCCGGAAATAGTCATAAGAACATAATCAATTCCCCCCCAAATTAATCCCAATAATCCTGTTGAAACTCCTGCAAGGAATCCAAAGATTAAACTCCTTTTTAATTTTTCAGAAGTGAATGCTTCTAAGAATAAATAAAAAGTCATAAAAATAAAAAAGAAAGCAGCAGATTCTTTTTCGGGAATTCCTGCGATTGTTCTTGGTAAAAGAGAAGGAACTAAAACAAAAAATGCAGTAGATATTAATGCTATAGAGTTAGATATTAATTTTGATTCTTTATAAAAAATCTTTCTTGTGAATAGAAAAAAAGCAATACCTGTTAGAACCGCCATTATTACTGGAAAGATTATTGCTGCATAAGTCACATCACTTTCAGCAGAAAATATAGAAAGGAAATTATGAAGCCAAGCAATCATATAAGAAAGTAATTTCATTTCTCCAGAAGTATCAATAGGTGCGCAAGTTGCTCCAGAACAAATATTTGCTAAAGGGACAGACCTCATAGAATCTAAGATAAATAATTTCCCATGTTCTGCAATATATTTTGCCCATCTTAAGAATAAAAAAGGATCTAAATCAGGAGCAAGAGTCCAAGTTCCTGTTGTAATATCCTTTAAATTGGGAATATTTCTTGTTCTTATGAAAACACTCACAGAAAGAATAAGTGCTAAAATAGAATAATATATCCAATTACCTGATTTCTTGAACAAATTAACAATTTTCTTCTTCCTTATTTCTATTTCATTAATTGATTCATTTACTTCTTTTTTTAATTCTTCCATCTTGAAAAAGAAAAAGAAAATTGTATTTAAATATTATGTATTTTTAATTAAAAAGAAGAGGAGTAAAATAAACCTCAATTGCTGTTGCAGCAACTAAAATTGCGATTGCAATAAGCATTAAAATAATCACATTGACTAAAACTCTTAAGAATTTTTTGCTCTCTATTCCATGCCTTATAATCCCAACGCCAAAGATTCCCCCTGCAAGAGCAGTTATGAAATAAGCAGCGATTTCTGGAAATCCATGAATCATATATCTTAAAAGACCAAGAGGAATTTCACTTACTTTATAACTTGTAAAAACCCCTATGGCTGCTGCAATAACACTTGCATTCCAGGCTAAAACAAATATTGCTCCTGCACCAAAGATTAAAGAGAAGATTAAGGTAAATATCATCACTCCAAAATTGTTGCTAATAATTGAAAAAAATCTTGCCCCTTTGTTAAGAGCATTTGTTGAAATAGCATGACTAGTAAAAGAATATTCTTCAACACAACTTTCTACCCCTCCTGGTTGATTTATACTACAATAAGTTTCTATTTGTGCATTTAACAAATCAGGATTTTGTAAGATAATATACCAAAAAGTAAAAGCAATCAAAAAACCAAAGAAAAGCCATATGAAAGAATAAATTGCATCACTATGCATTTTCCAAACTCCGAAAAATCCTTCTACTTCTTCATCTTCTCTTTCTTCATTCTTTATTGTGAAATACATAAAGGGAAGAGAGAACATAACACAAAATAAAACCACTAATAACCCAGAAAATTTTGAAAGGACAACATCTCCTCTAAATAAAAAATGTGTTAACAAAAGTGAAAGCGAAGCATAAAGCATACCAATGAAAAACATTTTCCAAGGCCCTTTCTCAGCTCTTTTTGGATTAATTAAAGACTCAAGCATACACTATAAAGAAAAAGAGATTTTTTAAACTTTCACTTATTAACTCTGTTATGGGTAATCAAAAGAGGTTTGATAAGATATCAAGAGACATAAAATCTATAAAAATTCAAGGAGCAAGAAACATTGCTAAATCTGCACTTTATGCTTATTCTTTAGTTCCTACTAAAAAATCTATACAAACTCTTCTTTCTCTTCGTCCAACAGAGCCGATGTTAGAAAAAGTTTTAGTTCTAGTTCAAAGAAATTCCCCTAAAAAAATATTAGAACATTTTGATCACTCTCAAAATCAAATTAACAAATACGTTTTGAAATTGATTAGAAATAAAGATGTAATATTTACTCATTGTCATTCTACTAATGTTGTTAACTCTTTGATATTTACCAAGAAAAAAGGAAAAAATTTTGAAGTTTATAATACTGAAACTCGCCCATTATTTCAGGGAAGAATAACTGCAAAAGAATTAGGAAAAGCAAAAATAAAAGTTACAATGTTTATAGATTCAGCTTCGGCAATTGCAATTGAAAAAGACAATAAAAAAGATAAAATGCATACAGATAAAATTTTCTTAGGTGCTGATGCAATTTTATCTAAAGGGGTAATAAATAAAGTTGGAAGCAAGATGATTGCAGAACTTGCCTTTAATCATAATATTCCTGTTTACATCATAGCAGATTCTTGGAAATTTTCAAAAAAGAAAATTCCAATAGAAAACAGAAGTTTAAATGAAGTTTGGGATAATGCTCCAAAGGAAATTAAAATAAAAAATCCCGCTTTTGAATTTATTCCTAAAAAATATATTACTGGAATTGTGAGTGAATTTGGGATTCTGAAATATGATAAATTTTTAAAAGAAGTAAATAAAAAATAAAATGCCTCAAGCAGTAACTCATTTTTTAATCCTACTTTTGGTTTAAACTTAATTAATCTTATTCCCTCTCCTTGGCAATCAACAATAATTCCCACGTTAGACGCTGTTCTTTTAATCTTCTGGTGGTATATCTAGAATTAAAACATAAAATTTCAGATATAATTTAATCTTTCATAATCCTTAAAAACCATTAATTTCTTACAATTTTATGTGGAAAACAGATTTACATAATCATCTTGGAAGTAAAGGAGCTAATCCTGGTTTTAATGCAACAATTGATTTAGTTCATTCAAAATTAGGAGATTATTCTATGTTCGGAATAGCTAATTCTGATGATTACAGATTTGAAAGATTTGTAGAACAAGACATAAGAGGTTATGAGAGGGGATATTTTGGAGATAATAGGGCAGTTTATGTTCCCTCTAAAAATTTGTTAGTTATTAAATGTCAAGAGATGTTTACTAAAGAAGGCCATATACTTGCAATAGGAATGCCTTACTCAAAAAATGTAAAATCAAAAGATGCAAAAGATGCAATTAAAGAAGCAAAAGATTTAGGGGCTGTTTTATCTGTTGTACATCCATTTTATCATCAAGGTATAGGAAAGTTCCTTCAAGAAAATATTGATATTTTACCTGAATTTTCAACATTTGAAGCTTATAATGGTTCAGCTGAATTTTCATTCCCACCTATTCTTCCAACAAAAGCAAATTTTAAAGCAGCATCATTTTATTCAGATAATCTTGAATTATTCAAAAATTATTTTGATGCTCATATAGGAATATCCTCTGCTACAGATGGACATTCCGTTAGAGTAATTGGTAAATGTTATACAGAATTAGATTTACCTAATGATTTTTATCATAATACAAATTCGAATCTTATTTCTCAATTAGATTTTTCTTTAAGAAGTATAGTATCTTCAAGAAAGTTACATATGGAACCAAATGCAAAAGATGCTGCAATTCATGCAGTTAAAATGGGATTAGTTAAATTAGGTTTAAGAAGTGATTAAATTTTTATTTTTCTTTATCACATTCACAATCATCACCACAGCTACATTCTTCATCATTACCACAATCATCACAACCACATTCCTCTCCCTCATCGCAGTGGCATTCATGATTATGTTTGTGTTCATGGGAATGTTGATGTTCTGCTGAATTCATCATAGCTGTTATTTCTTTATCCATTTCCATTAGATTGTTTTCTAGTTCAACTTTTACTTGATTTAATTTTGTAACTTGTTCCCCAATAAGTGCTTTTGTATCAGGTATACTTTTCTTTATGAAGTTCCCATCCCCAATGTCTACATTTAAATCTTCAGAAATAAGTTTTGCTTTTACGAAAATGCCTTTTCCTAATGCAGCAAAAATCTCTTTATCTTTTCCATTAACCAGTTCATTAAGTCCAAAATTAAGAGTTTTCAAATCAACAATTCCTCTGTCAATTGATTCTATCTGTTGTTGAATTTCTCTTATCTGTCTTTCAAACATACTAAACTTATAAAATAATTCTTGTTGCTCTTGTTCATTTTCCATAGAGTTTAGATTTAAATATGGCTTTTAAAAGTTGTGTTTTACTAAATTACTTTCAACCACTTTTTAAGAATACTACCAAATATTATTGTGAAGATAAAATAAAACCAAAACCAAGTTATAAATCCAAAAAATTTGGGATTTCCCATTGCCATGAAGATATCATTAAACCATCTGAAAAATAATATAAAAGGAATACCTGTGAAAGCTACTGCTCTACTAGTTAATTTAAATGTTCTTGGAAAGAATTCAAATTGTTTTTTTGAAAGTTCAGCTATTTTTTCAGGATTTTTTTCATATTTCTTCATCTCTGCTTGAAGTATCTTTTGTTCTTCTCTTAATTCTTTCAAAGCTTTCTGATCAGTTGCATATTTCTGGACAACAGTAGTAATTAGGGTTATTAAATAAACAATAATCAACATTCCTATTATTAGATTCCATTGAAGTAACATTCCAAGGTTAGGGTCAAGGAAAGAATGAACAGTTTCTTTTACAACAGGGAGAGTATCCCACCAAAATACAATTAACATTGAAGCCAACATTACAATTATCAAAGGACCGAAACCACTTCCTTTTTTATCCATAAGAAATAAAGCTAAAATTAGTTTTTAAAAGCTTTGAATTAAAGTCCAGCAAACTTTCTGAAAGCAGGATTCATATCTGTTTGATGTTGTTGCACAATGCTTTGATAGAATTGGAAGAATATCATAATTACTAATAGAATTGCTGTTCCTGAAATTAAAGCCCCCATTAAATTTGTAACAGAAGCTAAAAGTCCAATTGCAATTCCACCCATAACAGTTAAAGGAGTGATATATCTTTCAAGTATGCTTTCTAAAACTCTTTCATCTTGTCTAAATCCAGATATTTGAAGTCCTGATGACGAAATTTTGTGTGCTTGTTCTTTTGCACCCATCCCAGAAGTTTTAACCCAAAATACTGCAAAGACAGTTGATAAAAGAACATAAATCAATGTGTGAGTAAGTCCCTGAAGAAGATATCGGGGTAAAAATCCTCCTCTGATTGTTAATTCTAAAAGGTTAGTCGAACCTGTCCAAAATGCTAATCCTGAAATAGCTTGTCCATTTGAGAAATGTCCTAAAAATCCAAAGTATGATGCAAATTTAGCCATACCAGTACAAGTTCCCCCTTCAATTAAACAAGGTGCAGCTGCATTTTCTAAAATTCCTCCAAATACTTGGAAACTAACTAACAATGAAGCAGTTAAAATTACAGGAATAACAGATGCATAGAAAAATGATAATGGCCATTTAACAGCATATCCTCTAAGTTTTCCGAATGATAAAGGAACCTCAACTTTTAGAGATTGAGCCCAAACAACTATTAAAAATATAACTACTGTTACTGCAATTGCACCTAATGAAGAAATTAATTCTGTGGGATATTTATTTATTATTGCTTGTAAGAAAACAAAAACTTTTCCAGGACAAGCTGTTTTTCCGAAGTCAAAAAGACAATTTTTACCTTGTGCATTTACAACCTGAAACATACTTGTTACTAATTGCCATGATGCTCCTGCCCCGATAAATAAACTAATTCCAGAACCAAATCCCCATTTGCTCATTAAATCGTCCATATAATAAATAGCAATTCCTCCGAGTATAAGTTGGAAAATTAATAACCCTTCAAATCCGGGAGTAGCTTCAAGTCCTTTCATTAAAACATAAATTGCTGCTTCAAAAACTATAAAGAATAAAGTTAAAATTTTTTGAATTCCTTGAAAAAATTTCTTTCCTTCAGAAGTTGTTGTATCTATATTCAATAAACCGCTTCCTGTTAATAGTTGAAGAATAACAGAAGCCATTACAATAGGACCAATACCTAATGAGATAATACTCCCGAAATCTGTTCCTAAAATTATTGCAAGATATTTGAATTTATCAAGGGCATTATTTGATAATCCGAAAAGAGAGATATTCGCTAAAACGAAAAAAGAAACTAAAACCATTAAAGTCCATTTTAACTTTACATTAAAGCTAAGCTTCTTTTCTTCAGGGCTTTTTACCTCTGGGATAAATTGGAATATGCTTCTAAAATCCATAGATTAGCTAATAAAAATTAGTTTAAAAAGATTTCATTAAGGGAATTTTAAGAATTATTTGACTTGGATTTCTCCACCTGCTTTCTTAACTTTTTCAATTGCAGATGCAGATGCTTCTTTTGCTTTGATAAAGAGTTTATTTTTTACTTCACCCTCTCCAAGAATCTTATAGTTTTCAAGATTAACTTCCCATTTGTCTCCTGATTTCTTCCCATAAGTATCAAGATTTTGTTCTATTGTGAACAGATTAATCCTTTTTCTTGTATCTCTTTTTGTTCCTCTACTTGTTATTCCTTGTTTCCCAAAATAATCATTTCCGTAAAGTTTGATAACTAATGTTTTTTTCTGGTCAGCTCTTTTTCCTGTTCCTGACATTCCAACCCCCCCTTTATGTCCTGCTTTTTTGTGTTTTTTTCTTGCTCCCCAGCCACAGCTACCTGCGCCTCTTCCAAGCATTCTTCCTGATTTTTTTCTTTTGTGAGTTTTTGTTGATATCATTTTAATTTTATTCTTAGAGCATTCTTGCAACTAATTTCTTTATATCTTTTCCGTTGTTACCTAATACTCCTTTCTTTTCTCCGAAATGAAGTTTACTATCAATTCCATGTCTTGGAGGATGTAATCTGAAAACTTGTCTTCTGTCTTTTGGAAATTGAGTATTTGGATTCTTTTTAAATTTCTTTCCTCTTTTTTCAACAAGTTCTTTGAATGTAACATCATCTAATTCTCCAAAAGCAACAAAGTCTTTTACATCTTTTAACATTCCCAATTCAACAGGATTAGGTTTGTCGAGGACAATACATGAATATTTTCTGCTTAGTCCAAGTCTTCTTAATGTTTCTCTAGCAGCTTCTCTTATCTTAACATCTCCTGCTATTCTTACAATTGCTATCATTCTACTCTAACCTCCTTGTTAGTTTTTCTTAAAGCATCAATTGTAGCTTTTGCAAGATTTCCTGTTGTTCCTCTTGCTCCAAATGTTTTTGTATAAATATCTTTTATTCCAGCCATCTTCAAAACTTTTTTCATTTCTCCAGCAGCAACAAGCCCTGTTCCTTGTGGAGCAGGTATTAATGTTACAATAACACTTCCTGATTTTCCAGATACTTTGTAAGGTATACTATGTAATTCATTACATGAACAATCAAAACTTGCACAAGCTCTTGTAACTTTTATTATTCCTAATTTTGCTTGTCTTATTGCTTTATCTCTTGCAGGAAGAGTTTCTTTTGCTCTACCAATACCAATTCCCACATGTCCTTTTTCATCTCCAATTACAGCAAGAGTTGCGAATGTAGCAACATTTCCTTCTTTTGTTTTTCTTTGAGTTTGTTTCCAAGCTCTTCTTTTTCCTCCACCGAATTTTCCCTTTGATTGTCCGATGAAAAGTAAGTCTGATTGAACATTGATTAAAGAGTCTACAATTTGTTCTTCTAATATTTTCTTTTTTGCGTCGAGAATTTCATCTATATTTTTTATCTTTTTTTCTTTAACTTCTTTACCAAGTTTTGTTTTTGGTGCCCAAGCAGCTAATGCAGACGCTGCAGCAGAATCTCTTTCGATTTCTCTTTCTGTTCTTTTATCAACCTTAACTAAGTCTTTTCCAATTTCTTTTTCAAGAAGTTCCTGACTAATTTCTTCAGCTGTTCTCTTCTCTACTTTTTTTGTTTTTTCTGCCATTATTTTTTCTCTATTTTAAGTTTAATTTCTTTGAATATTTTTGAAAAATCTGATTTCATATGTTTTCCAGTAAGTCTATCTTCATCAGGAAAACTTTCTTCAGGACAATTTATCTCGACACCAGCATCAACAAGGCCTTTCAAAAATGCAAATGCTTTATTTTTACTAATGACTCTTATCATTCCAAAATCAACTATAGGTGTTTCAAGTTTCTTTTCTGTTATTTCTTTTCCAAGAAGGAATCCTGTTAAATATGAAGCAGACAATGATTTCAAACTTCCTTCAAATTCTTTTGGCCATCCATAACCTTTCAAATCTTTTGAAATTACACCGATTTTAACTTTATCTTGTGCTTCTACACTTGTTATATATTGTCCAATTATATACCTGTTTGTTCTTCTAAATATAACTCTTGGGACTTCGCCTTTTAAGAGCTTTAATCTTTTTGCATAGTCTGTTTTACTTTCTCTTCGTCTTCTTTTATCTATTTTCATTTTTTAATTCCTCCAATATAAGCTTTGAAATCTGATTTACTTTCAAAATCTTTGTTTTTAATTTTTTTTCTTAAATCACTTTTTTCTTTCTTTGTTAATTTTCCTTCAACTTCAACAATATGTTTTCTTAACTTTCTTGTAAGTTTAACATACTTTTGTTTTCTCTTGTTTACTTTTTTCCTAACATTTCCTGTACTTCTTTTCTTCTTTTTATTTAATAATCTTCTTCTTCCTTTAACTGGAAGTATAATTATTGCTCCGTCGTTATGTAAATCTTTAATATCTTGCTTAGTTAAAGCTTCCTTTATTTCATTTAATCTTGGTTCAAGGAATTTAATTCTTGATTCTCCAACCCCGAAGGTTCTTGCAGCAAGTGATTTTTTCTTTTTTAAGTTCATTTTAATGTGTTCCCTCCGCATAACTTTCTGAATATGATTTCTGTTCAGGTGTAAGTTCATCGATTCTTATGCCCATACTTTCTAATTTCATTCTTGCAATTAATTCATCTTGTTCTCTCGGCATATCATAAACTTTATTTTCTAATCTTCCTTTCTTCTCAACTAAATATTTTAAACATAAGATTTGATTTGCAAAACTTAAATCCATCACTTCACTAGGATGTCCTTCTGCTGCACTTAAATTTACAAGTCTTCCTTCAGCAAGTAAATTTACCTTCTTCCCATTTGTTAATTCATATTGAACCATATTTGGTCTTACTTGATGTTTTGTTTTTGCATTTGCTTCTAACCAATCATAATCTACTTCAACATTAAAGTGTCCTGAATTTGCAAGTATTGCTCCATCTTTAATATTATCAAAATGTTCTTTTGTGATTATTTTATTGCATCCTGTTACTGTTACAAAAATATCTCCAACTTTAACTGCTTCACTCATTGGCATAACTCTATATCCATCAAATCTCGCCTTTAATGCTTTAATTCCATCAACTTCAGTAACTATAACTTCAGCATCTAAACCTTTTGCTCTTTTTGCAACCCCTCTTCCGCAATGTCCATAACCAGCGACGACAAAAGTCTTACCTGTGATTAAAGTTCCTGTTGCTCTTTGTATTCCATCAATTGTGGTTTGTCCTGTTCCATAAACATTATCAAATTCACATTTTGTTTCTGAATTATTAACTGCAAGGATAGGATATTTTAATACTCCTGCTTTTTCCATAGAGACTATTCTGTGAACCCCTGTTGTTGTTTCTTCTGTTCCACCAATAATATTTGCTATTTTTTCAGGATATTCTTGATGTAATGTTGCTACAACATCACAACCATCATCCATAGTAATATTTGGAGTTGAATCAATTACTTTTTTTATACAATTGTAATATTCTTCTTTGTTAACTCCTCTCCATGCATAAATTTTTACACCTTCTTCAGCTAATGCAGCCGCAATAGAATCATTTGTGCTTAATGGGTTACATCCTGCCCAAGCAACATCTGCTCCAAGACTTCTTAATGTTCTTATTAGAACAGCTGTTTCTTTTGTAACATGAATTGCACCACCGATTTTATATCCTTGTAAAAATTTATTATTCTTGTATTCTTCTCTTAATCTCATTACAACAGGCATTTCTTGTTCTGCCCTATTAATTAGATTTTTTCCATCTTCTGCTAAACTTAAATCTTTTACCCAATAATTATCTGTTTGATTCATTTTTTATTCTCCTGTTTTTTATCTATTTCTTTTGATTTTGCTTGTTTTTTATTTAATTTTTTAATCATTTTTTCTACATTTAAATTGCTTATTGAAATTCCTTTTTCTTTTGCTTTTTTTGCAATTTCTATTCTTTTCTTAGCACCAACATTTGCAAGAATTGCTGTTTGTCCTTTTCCAATTTTTTCAAGTTGTGCTAAATTTTGAACTAAAATAGGCTTTTTGTCCTCTATAAGTCCTCTTCCTGTTTTTTCATTTTTAAATCCAATTTCTACTATTTGAGGATATCCTTTTCTTTTATTTCTCATTTTACTATGTCTTCCTTTTGCACTTCTCCAAACTTGTTTTTTCTTTCTACCTTTTCCAAGTCTTGATGCTTTACTCCAGTTTCTTCTTAAAAATTTAGGCATTATACATCTGCTCCACATTTACTTGTTATGAATATTCCGTCTTGGAAAATTCTTCTATCTCTATTTGCAATTCTTGTGACATTTTCAAAATTTGCTGCAGCTTGTCCTGCCACTTCTTTATCCAAGGCAGTAACTGTAATTATTTCTTTGTCAACTTTAACTTCTGCTCCAATAGGAATTCCAACTTTTCTTGGGAATCTTTCACCTAGGAAATTTTTGATTATTGCTTCATTACCTTTAACTTCAACAGTCATAGGGAAGTGACTGAAACAAACTTTCAATTTGTATTCATATTTTTCTTGAATTCCTTTAATCATATTTTTTATATGAGAAGCAATTGTATTAATCATCTTTTTTTCATTCTTTGAAGATTTTGGATTTCCAACAATAATTTCATTCCCTTTTTTCTCAAGTGTAAGATTCATTAAATCAAAATCTCTTTCATTTTTCTTTCCATCTTTTTGAACTAATACCTTGCTTCCTTCTACAGAAACTTCAACTCCTTCTGGAATTTCAACTTTTTTGAATATATTTTTGTTCATTTTAATAGAAATATGCAATTAAGCATCCTCCAACACCTTCTTCAAGTGCTTCTTCATGTGTTATTAATCCTTTATCTGTAGAAATTATCATTTCCCCAATTCCTCTTGCTGGAAGATATCTTCTAATATATTTGTCAACTTCATCTTTTTGAACAGTAAATCTTGGCTTGATTGATTTACATTCAGTTAAATCCCCAAGTGTGATTTCTGCGCTTTTTTGTTTTGGATCAATCTTGTATTTTTTAATTGCACCTTTTTGTTTCATAATTTTTAGAACTTCAATTAATAGATTAGAAATTATTTTCACTTCTATAACTTCCTTTCTTGCCTTCTTGGCATTTCTCATCATGTTTAGTGCATCAGCAACTGTATCTTGTGACATTTTAGTTAAATTTGTGGAATCCTATATCAACTGCAATCTCTCTGAAGCAGTGTCTGCATAGGTTTAATCCGTATGATTTAATATGAGCGTTGAATCTTCCACATCTCTCACATTTGTGTGTGGCTATTCCTGTTGTTCTTTCTTTTGGTTTATTATGTTTTAAGTATTTATCCATTTTTGCAGGTTTATTTTTCAATTGTTTTGTTATTTTTCTCCAATCACTTGCTGTCATTATCTAAACTCAACCTGGAAATTATCTTCCATAAATTTAATTATTTCATCTTTTGAAATTCTTTGTCTTGCTGGTATTTTTCCTTGTTTTGTTTTTCTTAAACTAACCCTTCTTCCAGCTCTCTTGAATACAACCGTTACATCTAATCCAATTACACCAATTTCTCTTTGGTATTCCATTCCAGGAATTTCAATATATTCTTTTATGCCGAATGAAAAATTATTCTCACTCATTTGTTTTTTTCTTAATTTATTATCTACTGCAGTAAGCATTCTTTTCAAAACAGTGTTCAAATCTTTTCTTATTGTTACAACTGCTCCTACTTCTAAATTGGGTCTTACTCCGAAAGCAGGAATTCTTTTGTGAGATTTCATCTTCGCAGGTGTTCTTCCTGTTATTAATTTCAAAAGTTTGAATCCTTTTTCTAATTGTTCTGCTGTTCCACCTATACTTAAAACAACCTTGTCAATTCTTACATTTCTTGTTGGATTTTCCTTATTCATTGTCTATTACCATCATTTGATTTATTAAAACATTAAGTTCTTTATCTTCACTTTTCATTTTAATCATTTTTCTTTCTAAATTAATTTCTAAAATTTCCCCTATTTTACCGACGTGTTTTCCTAAAAATACAAGTGCTTTATTTTTTTCTTTTAAAGGAAGACATTTTTCTATTTTTGCTTCTTTAAGGTTTATCAAAACTGAATCATTTACATTACACTTAAAGTCAGAGAGGAAGTTTCTTCCATCGCTTAAGTTTAATTGTATTTTCTTTCCTTTAAGCATTTTTTTATTAATTACTTTAGCAACTTTCTTTAATGATTCACTTTCTTTTATTTCATTAAGATAGAATTTTCCATTTCCAGATAATTCTAATCTGTAACATTTTTTTAAAGGAAGTACATTTAATGTGTCGAATAATAAAATAGTATGTTTTTCATCTTTTGCAGGTTTTCCATTTATCAAAATTTGTCTATTGTGAACTATTTGTTTAGCTTCTCTTCTATTCTGAGATAAGTTTGTCATTTCTCTAAGTATGATTAATAATGGAAGTCCTTCCTTGAAGTTGAAAGTAGGTCTAACTAAGTATGCTGTTCCTTTTCTCTCAATAGGCCATTTCTTCGGAATTTCTTGTCTTTTTAAGTGACTCATTTTTTGTTCTCCTTAATTTCTTTTGTTTCAGTTTTATTTGAATCTTCTTTGTTTATTTTCATTCTTTTCTTATCATTTAAGTTTAATTCTATTATTTGAAGATTAGAAGGTTGCATTTTAACATTTGCTTTGCTTCCATCTTGTTTTTTTACATTTATTCCGTCTACTGTTACTTTTGATTTGTTTGTGAAAACTTGTAAAACTTTTCCTGTTTTTCCGTCGAATTTTCCTCTCATAATTTTAACAGTGTCTCCTTTTACAACAACAAGACTTCTTTTCTTGTATTTTTTTCTCAAGTCTTTAGATAGATTTGCACTTAAGAACTTTCTCTTAATGTGTAATGGAGCATGAGCTCTGTATTTTCTTTGCTTTCTTGGTTGTTTGCTTTCTATCCAATGTTTACTAAATTTATTTTTCATATTAATATACTCCTTGAGCGATTTTTGCAACTGAGCTCCATCTTTCAAGAATCTCTCTTGCAACTATTCCTTTAATTTGTGTTCCTTTTGGATTTCCCTTTTCATCTTTCAAAAGAGCAACTGCATTTTCTTCGAATGCAATTCTTTCTCCATTTAATCTTCTGTAAGGTTTCTTTTGTCTAATTAAAACAGCGTCGAAAACTTTTCCTTTCATATCAGGAACACCTTTTCTAACACTAACTTTAACCCAATCTGCAATCTTTGCATACTGTTGTCTTCCCTTTGTACTTTTTCCTCTCTTGACTGAAACTAATCTTACAATTTTTGCTCCACTATTATCAGCAGCAATCATTTCTGCTCCAATATTCAATCCTCTAGTTGCTCTAGCACTTATTGCTTTCATTGTCTATCTTCCTCCATTTTTGTCATTCTTTCTCCAAATAATTCAACAGGAACTCTTTCTCCACCAATCATTACAAAATTTCCATCAAGTTTACCTGAATCTCTTCTATCATTATAATCTAATTTACTAGAATATCTCTCTTCTCTTAATTCATAACGTTCTTCCATTTGTATTCTTTTAGTATTCCATTTCTTTCTAGCTCTTTCTAATGCTTGTGGCGTCATTTCACCATTCATTCTCATATAATCTTCCATTGTTTTCATATTATCTCTCTCCTGCGTTTTTCAACTTTTTAATTACGACGAAATGTATAATTTTACTTAATGGTCTACATTCTTGAATTTGTATTAAATCTCCAATTTTAACATTTTCTTCCATACACTTTGGAAGTCTTGCGTGAATCTTTGTTTTATATTTGTAGTATCTTTCATATTTACTTATGTAAATCATTCTTTCAAATTCAATAAGTATTCTTGTTGGGAGTTTCTTTACAACTCTACCTTCGAATATTCTTCCTCTGGCTTTTAAATTTCCGTGGAACGGACATTTAGGGTCATGACAGTCAGCGCCGACTATACTTGGTGTTTTTTCTATTTTTTTCTTGTCTTCTGTTTTTTTGTTCATTTTCTTATTTGGTTTGTTGTGTTTAATCTATCGTTTCTGGGTTGAATCCGAGTTTCACGAGGATCTCTTTGATCTTCTTTGTGTGATCTCCTTGGAGTTCTACTTCATTTTCTCTGTGAGTTCCTCCGCATGCAAGCTCGTTTTTGAGAGCCTTTGCGATCTCCTTCACATTCACTCCATTCAATCCGCTAACAATAGTGACGTACTTCCCGTACCTTTTCTTTTCAGTACTCACTTTTATGTTTTGCGAACCCTTTGCGATATTTTCGCACACGCAGGCTTGTTTTGGCAAGCCACACTTTGGACATATTTCCATTTGTTTATGGTTTCTCGACAGGTTTAGATGTTTTTATCTCTTTGTCGAGTGTTAATATTCTTGCAATAGTCTTTTTAATTTCTTTTACTCTTGAACTTCCTGCTTTTGCATTTGCTACTTTGGCTTTTATTAATTCAAATTTTAATTCTTCTATTTTTTTCATTTTCTCGTCTTTATTCATTTTTCTAATATCTTTTGCTTTTAATCTTGTCATTTTGTTTTAAGTTTCTTTTTTACTTTCTTTTCTTCTTTTTCTTCTTGAATTGTAACAGAGTTCATTTTCAATCTTTCTATTATTTCTTTATTCAAGACTAGTCTATCTGATAATACTGCATCTGGAGATAATATACTAACTTTAACACCCACTGTTCCTGGTTTTGTTTGTGCAACAGCTTTTGCTCTATCAACAACTTTAGCACTGTCTCCAACTTTTCTTAAATATCCTTGTGAAAATCTCCATGACTTTGCTCTTGCACTTGGAAGTTTTCCACCAAGAACAATTTCAGCACCCATTGCTCCTGCACTCATTATTCTTTGAAGATTCTTGTAAGCAATTACTTTGAATTTAAGAGGACCTAATCTTTCTAAGCCTAATGCAATTTCATCTGCAATTATTTGAGCGTCGAATTCAGGTTTTAAAATTTCATCAATTTCAATTCTTGGATTTTCTAACTTAAATTTATTTTTTAATATGTCTGTAAGCTCTTCAATTTTTTCTCCTCTTTTACCAATAACAACTCCTGGTTTGTTTGTTGAGATAATAACTTTCTCTCCAATAGGGGTATATTCTATTTTTACTCTGCTAATTTTTCCTTTTCCTAATATGCTTTTGATGTATTCCTTAATAGCAAATTCATCTTTCTTGAATTTTACAGTTGCTCTTTCTTCCATTTTAAGTTCTTCCTCCAGATTTGTTTTTTGATTTTTTCTTTTGTTTTAATTTATTTTTTTCTACAACTTTTAAGTAAATATGAGTTCTTTTTCTTTTAACTCTTCCAAATCTTCCATAAGGACGTGAAGCTCTATTTGGAACAGCCTCGACAATTATTGGAACTTCAATTCCGTTAAGTGTTGCATTTGCTTGTAAGCTCTTAATCAATCTTATGAAAAATCCAACTGGTTTTGTCATATATCTTCCTGACATCATTCCTTTTCCTTTTCTGTGGGGAATTTCTCCTGTCATTGGAATTGCTTTTTTCAATTTTGAAACAAGTTCTAAATCAACAAGTGCTCTTTCAATTGATTTTCCTCTTATGAATTTGCAAATTGCAACTGAATCTTTTGTTGAGATTGGAAGACTTATTCCGTTGACAACAGCTTCATCTTTCTTAATTTTTGGAGCTTGTTTTTTCTTTGTAGTATTTTCTTTTGTTTCTTCTACCTTTTTATCTTCAGTTTGGTTTTCAACTTTCTCTTCAGTAATTTCTTTTTTCTTTTCTTCTTTTATTTTAGGTCCTTCAACTTTCTGTTCTGTTTTTTTCTGTTTTTGAAGAGCTTTATTTTCCCTTTGTTGTGCGTTATAATCTTTTTCCATTTTGTTTACTTCTTAGCCTTAGCCTTTGAACCTTTTGTAGCACCTACTCCAGATCCACTATGTTTAACTTTTGTTCTTGTTGGAGCAAATTCTCCAAGTCTATGTCCAATCATATCTTTTGCAATATCTACGGGGATAAATTCATGCCCGTTGTAAATACTTATTTTTAATCCAATAAGATTAGGAACAATTATTAAATCTCTTTTATGAGTTCTTATTTGCTTATTGTTTGCTACTTTTTTATTAGCCCTATTTACGAAATCTTCAATATCTTGGAATTGTCTTAGTGCAACTCTTCTTTGTCTTGATTTCAAATATTTTGCAAACTCTCTTACATTTAAGGTTTTCAACTCGTCAAGTGTTTTTCCTCTATATGTAAATGTTTTTTTGCTTGATTCCATTGCCATTTTATCTCTTTCTCCTTCCTGTTCTTGCAGGCCTTACTAATCCAACTTTTGCTCCAGGAGGTGCATTTCTCTTTGCAATCTTACTCTTAATTCTCTTTCCTCTACCAGAACCGAATGGATGGTCTACTGCATTCATCTTAACTGCAGATGTTCTAGGCCATAATTTATTTCTTGTTTTCTTAATATAAAAACTCTTACCTGCTTTTACAATTGGTTTATCTAATCTTCCGTCGCCAGCAACAGTTCCAATAACTGCTCTACAATTTCCATTGAATTTTCTTTCTTTCTTTGAAGGTAACATTATGAAAATATCATTTCCCATTATTCTACTAATTAATGCATAACTTCCTGCTGTCTTTATGAACATTCCACCATCTCCAGGACGAGATTCTATATCATACATTTTTGTTTTTAGAGGAATATCTTTCAATCTTATTATATCTCCATCTTTTGGTACTTTAGAATCGAATGTTATTTTTTGTCCCTCAACCATTCCTTTACATGCAGGCATAAAAAAAGTTCCTTCACTATACTTTACTTTTGCTAATGGTGCAGTATGTCCTGAAGAATTAACTAAACTAACAACTTCTCCTTCTCCAACTAAAGCTCTTGGATATTTTAGTCTTATTCTATAAGCACTTCTTCTAACCCTATAACTAAAACTCCCGTGCCCTCTAGCTTGAACAATTATTCTCTTTCCCATTAGATTAGTCCTAATTTCGTTGCTACATCCATAGCAGGAAATTCTTTTTTTAATTTAGCATAAACATATTTTTTATTTCCTTGAACAAGTGTTTTCATTTTTCCTATTTTTATTTTAAGTAAACTTTCTAATTCTCTTCTAATCTCTGGTTTTGTTTGTTCTTTTGGAACTTCAAATTCAAGAGTATTTTGACTTTCAATAAGCATAACTGCTTTTTCAGTAACAATTGGTTTTATCGTCATTTTAGTTTTTCTCCTAATTCATTTACAGCTTTTTCAGTATAAACAGTTAGTCTTCCAATTCCACCAGCAGCTAAATCAGTAACATTCAAATTTTTTGTCATTTTTACGTCGATAATATTTGTTTTAATTTTTTCTTCATTTCCAACAACAAGTAATAATCCTGCGTTTTTCTTGTATTTTCTTCCTCTCATTTTTCCAACACCACTTCTTACTTTTCTTTTCTTTAATGCAACTTCGAATAATTCTTTTCCTAATATTTTTTCTAAGCTATCAACAAGAGCTTTTGTTTTTAGTGTTAAGAATTTTGTTTCTACAATGAAAGGAAGTCCAATAAATTTTTTATCATTTAATGTTGCATATTTTCTTGAAACAATTTTTTCACTTGCTGTTGCACCAATTGCTGACTTTAATGCAAGTTCCATTTCTCTCTTATTTATCTTCTTAGTATTAATCATTGATTCAATCTTTGGAGGATGAGCTCTTCTTCCACCTCTTGCATTTGGAATTTCTGCACCAACCCAATTGAATTGACTTCCTCTTCTAGACATAATCTTTCTTGGAACTCTTGAAATTCCTTTTCCTTGCATTGTTTTCCATACACTTCTTGTGTGTTGAATATTACCGCTAGCTGAATTTTGTTTACCTGCAACAGGTGAAGGTGAATAAGGTTGCTTAACTTTTTTAGTTTCTAGAACCATTGCTACAACATCTTCTCTCACAGTGTCAGAGAAAAATTTTGGAAGTTCAATATTTCCTTTTTCTTTCCCGTTAATATCTAAAATTTTTGATTTCATCTTAATTCTATTAATTCGTAATTTTTCTTTAATTGTTTTTTAGTTGGTCTTAAAGCAGGTGTAACTAAAAGTTGTCTTTTTGCAGGCCCCTGAACACTTCCTGCAACAACAATATAGTCTGTTTTTACATCACCATAATTTAATATATTCTTTAATTTATCGTCTGCTTTTGCAACGCTTAATATTTTATTATTGTATAAAACTCTTGTGAACATACCCACTTGTCCTGCCATTGCTGCGTAGATAGTAGTTCTTCCTGGATGGAATGAACCAATTGCTCCTGGTCTTCTTTGTCCTTTTTCTGACTTGTGTGATTTTAATGTAATACCAAATCTTTTTACAGGACCTTGGAATCCTTTTCCTTTTGACAATCCTCTAAAGTCAACTAATTTTCCTTTCTCAAAAACATTAGTTATTGAAATTTCTTTCCCAAGATTTTCTTTTATAAAATTCATTTTTTCTTCGAAATTTCCATCAATTGCAATTTCACTTAAATCAGGAGTTTTTTTAATTTCTGTTTTTTTAACAACACTATAACATATAACCCTAACATCATCATAATCTCCATTGAAATCTGGTTTTTTACCAACTTTCGGAACTTTTACTTTCTTTTTCACTTCTTTGTCAATGTTCTCTGCAAGAACGTCTTTTGCAACTTTCCCATTTTTGTAAAATCTAACAGAAAGTATCTTCATTGCAGGGCATTCAATAATTGTGACAGGAACAATAATCTTCTTTCCTTTAGTCATTGAATCAGCAGTATCATCTTTAACAAATGCAGAAGCCATTCCAGCTTTATAACAAATAAACCCTCTAATCTTTTTTTCAGAATTTGATTTTATTGCTTTCCAGTTTGGACTAGGTAAAAGTTTTCTAGCTCTCTTTCTAGGCCAGTACTGCATGCTTCCTTTTCTTGGTGAGTGTGGTGGTGCCATATTTTATATTTGTCAATAGCGGATATCATTTTTACTAACCCTGGATAAAATATGTAGAAAAAGTTTGTTTATAAAGTTTGTCTTTTTGATTATGCTTCAAGGTTCATTTCACTATTCATCTCTTTATCATCAACTTTAATCTTTCTTATTATTCTCCCTTTTCTTAAGGATTTTTCTCTAACAATAGCAAAGTCTTTTTCACTTTTCAAAGAATCTGGAACAACAATAGATTCTATCATAAAAGTATGGTTGATTTCTGCTAACTTGAAGTCTGGTTTTTCCCAGAAGAAACTTTTTGCCAAAATAGCATCAGTTGTAATTAACTTACAAAAATCAGGAGAAGGTGCTTCATCTTTATTCTTGGGTTTAGCAGATTTAGGTGCTTTTGCTTTTATCTTCAAAATAGAATCTTCAAAACTAAAAGATAATGCAAAAAAAGCTTTTGGGAATGCCTTAACTATTTCAATAATCTCTTTCCCGGTCATTTCAACATCAATTGAATAATTTTTTACTCCTTGAAATTGTTTTACTGTTGCATTCGCCAACAAATCGTGATATTTGGGTATTTCTTTTAAATTAATAGTAGAAATAATCCCTCCAGTAATCTTTGCTTTATTATTTCCCAGTTTTTCAGCTAATCCCATTACCAATTCATTTCCAAATTCTGCACTAGTAGTAATAGTATATTTTCCAGAAGAATTTTTTACTTTTACAAGGGCCCTATTTATAAATTCTCCTCTGCTGAATTTTTGAAATTGTAAATGTACCATTTCATCCGCTTGTTTATCAAACACTTTTTTTATAAAATTCATAAAATGATTTTGTTAAGTTTTACTTATAAACCTTTTTAGTACTAAAAAATTTCTTCTTTTATTTTCATAGAAGAGTTTTTAAATTTCCCTCTCGTTTCTTATTGACGAGAAAATGGATGAAATATATTTTAGAAAAGCCACAACAATTGTAATATTATCTACACTTCTGGTTTTGTCTTTTTTTTTAGTAAGACCAATTTTAATGTCAATAATTGGGGGAATTTTATTAGCTTTCATTTTTTCTCCTGTTTACAATTTTTTATATAAGCTAATAAAATCAAAAACAATTTCTGCAGCATTGATATGTGGTATATCTTTAGCAACAATAATTTTACTTATCTGGTTCTTTGCTCCGATGGTAATTGAAGAATCAATAAAACTTTACAGGGCATCTCAATCAATGGATTTAGTTACTCCCTTAAAAAAAATATTTCCTTCTATTTTCTCATCCGATCAATTTTCTCAAGAAGTCGGTTCGGTTTTACAATCTTTTATTACAAAGGCAACAAATTCTTTAATGAATTATTTTTCAAATATGCTTTTAGAATTTCCAACAATATTAATGAATATATTTGTTGTGTTTTTTATTTTCTTTTATGTTATGAGGGATAAAGAAGAAATAAAAGAATATATCCGAGGACTGCTTCCTTTTTCTAAAGAAGTAGAAAAGAAATTATTTGATTCTACTACAGATATAACTTTCTCTGTCTTATATGGACAATTAGTTGTTGGACTTATCCAAGGAATTATTTTAGGAATCGGCCTTTTTGCTCTTCATGTGCCTAATGCTCTTATACTATCTTTAGTAGGAGTTTTTGCAGGAGTGATTCCAATAATAGGTCCTTCTATAATAGGAGTGCCAGTAGCAATTTCTTTTGTCCTTGCAGGTAGTCCTCTTTCAGCGTTGGGCATTTTATTATTCACTATGGCTTCTTCTTTATCTGATCAATTATTCAGACCCCTCCTTGTTTCAAAAAGAACAAAACTTAGTACTCTTTTAGTTATTACAGGGATGATTGGCGGTTTCTTTATGTTTGGAATTTTGGGGTTTGTTCTTGGCCCATTAATCTTAGCTTACTTAGTTATTATTGTGGAAATTTATAGAAACAAAAGCCTTCCAGGGATTTTAATTAAAGAAAATTAAAAGATAAATATAAAAAACAATTCTGCTTTTGTTATTCACAGAGGGATATGGAATTAAAAATAAAAATTCTTAATTTAGATACAGGGGTTCCTGTAGCTATTTTAGATGATTATACTGCTTGTTTGCTTGGGGCAAAAGCTAAAGGAAGAATATTAATAGAATTTGGTTCAAATAAAAGTCAAAGACTTTCTGCTATTGTTGATGTTGCAAAAACAATGGTGGGTAAAAAAGAATTAGGGATATCTTCAGAATTACAAAAAAGATTGTCTTTAAAAAATGGACAAAAAGTGAAAGTTTCTCTTTCCCCCTTTCCACAAAGTCTTCCCTATATACATAAAAAAGTAAATGGGGGAGCACTTTCCCAAAAAGAAGTTAACTTAATTATTAAAGAAGTAATTGATAATTCTCTTTCTGAAATTGAAATATCAATGTTTATTTCTGGAATGTATAAAAAAGGAATGAACATGCAAGAAATTATTTATCTCATAAATGCTATTTTGAACTCAGGAAAAAAATTACATTTCAAAGGAAAATATATTGTAGATAAACATTGTATAGGGGGAATTCCTGGAAATAGGACAACTCCTTTAGTGGTTTCAATTTGTGCAGCAGGAGGATTAATTGTTCCGAAATCTTCATCAAGAGCAATAACCTCTGCAGCAGGAACAGCAGATACAGTTGAAACAATTGCAGAAGTTAATTTTTCAATAGCGGAATTAAAAAAAATAGTTGAAAAAACAGGAGCCTGTTTAATATGGGGGGGTTCTTTAGAGATAGTTCCTGCTGATGAAAAAATAATCTCAATAGAAAAAATGTTAAGTATAGACCCAGAAGCCCAGATGCTCGCTTCAATAATGTCAAAGAAATTAGCATTAGGAGCAAAGTATATTCTAATTGATATCCCTTATGGAAAAAATGCAAAAGTTGATAGAAAAAAAGCTTTACATTTAAAGAATAAATTTGAATATTTAGGAAGACATTTTAACAAAACATTGAAAGTTGTGTTAACAAAAGGAGATGAACCAATCGGGAACGGAATAGGCCCGGCTTTGGAAATGGTAGATATTATTAGAATCTTAAATAGAGAGGAAATCCGTCCATTGGATTTAGAAAAAAAAGCGCTCTTTTTAGCGGGAGAACTTTTTGAAATGACAGGAAAAGCAAAGAGAGGTAAGGGAATAGAATTAGCAAGACAAATTTTAGAATCCGGGAAGGCATTTACAAAGTTCAAAGAAATAATTAAAGCACAAAAAGGGAACATCAACAGAATTAAATTTGCAAAATTCAAAAAAGATGTTTTAATACAAAAAAAAGGAAGGATTATTTCAATAGATAATAAAAAAATAAATTCTCTTGCAAGGATATGTGGTTGTCCTGCAGATAAATTTGCTGGATTATACCTCTACAAACATGTCGGGGAAGAATTAGAAAGGGGGGAAAAAATAATTACAATCTATTCTGAATCAAAATCTAGGATAAAAGAAGCTGTTTCTTTTTTTAATGAACAGAATCCAATAAAAGTACAAAATAACTAATTTTTTAAAGTCTATTTTTATATGTTTAATATGGTTGACAACACTTACAAGATAAAATTAGTAGAATATCTTAAAAAAAATTTAAGAAAAGGTTATCCTGTTGATACTTTAAGAATTGCTTTAATAAACCAAGGTTATCTAAGAACCACAATTGATGATTCTTTAAAGGAAGCTATAAATGAATTAGCTAAAGAAGCTCCTGCGATGAAAGAAAAGCCACAAATAGAACACGAGATAATAACTGAAGACATTGTGGAAGAAACTCCTATTGCAGAAAAGAAATCTTTCTGGAAGAAAATAACTGGTTTTTTTAAAAAATAAAATTATTAATTTTTCTAATTTGGGTTATTAGTAAACTTTAAAACATATACTTATTTTAACAAATCAAGCCTCCGTCGCATAATGGTATTGCACCGGTCTTGAGAACCGGGCCTTTACGGCTTCCAGGTTCGATTCCTGGCGGAGGCGTTTCCTTTCATTTTTTAAAATTATAAAAATACCTTTTTCTTCTACTTAATTATGCCAGAAATAATACAAATATATTTTCCAACAATAGAAAAATGGAGAGAATGGCTTAAGAAAAATCACGAAAAAGAAAGTAAAGTTGCAGTTATAAGATATAAAAAGCACACTGGAAAACTAAGTCCTAATTATATGGATTTAATGCATGAAGCAATTTGTTTTGGGTGGATTGATACAACAGTAAAAAGACTAGATGAAGAAAGATATCTAACTAATTTTTCTAAAAGAACATCAAAGAGTAAATGGAGTGATAATACTCTTAGGTATGCAAAAGAATTAACAAAACAAGGAAGAATGTCTCAACAAGGTATGAAATACTACTTAGAAGGTTTGAATAAACCAACACATGATAAAGGAATTCCTGAAAATCCAGATGTTCCAAAATATTTAATATCTGCATTAAATAAAAATAAAATAGCCAAAAATAATTTTAGTAAATTTGCACCTTGTTATAGGAAACCCCTTCTCAGATGGTTACTTCGAGCTAAACTTCCAGAAACAAGAGAAAAAAGAATAAGAGAAATTGTAAAAATGGCAGAAGCAAATCAAAAGAGAGTTATTCCAGGATAATTTATTCCATAGCTTTCAAAACTCTTTCATCAGGGCTTAACAAATAAACATGGTCTTCTTTAAATCTTAAACCACGATAAATTCTTTGCAAAAGTTCTCTTCGTGCTTTATCCTTATAAAAATCCCAATAAGAATTAGGATTAGTTTTTTGTAATATTTTCCAGAAAGGAGATTTTACATCTGGATTAGGATATTTTGTGAAAATAATACTATTACATTCCTCTCCAGGAAAATCAATTCCTCTTGTACATTTTGTTGAGAATAAAACATCAATTTCTTTTTCTTTGAATTTTTTAATATGACTATCTGAATTTTCATGCTCTTGAATTTCTTTTAACTTTTCCCTGCTTATTACATTTTTAAGATTAAGTCTTTTAATTTCATTTTCATCAGGTAAATCATAAAAAGAATTTATATGAATTAAAGTTGGCTTTTGAGAAATTTCTACACACTTATCCAACATTTTAAAATATTCGTCCTTAGAAATTGTTCCATTTACAAAATTTTCATATTTGCAATCTTTTTCTAATCCTGTTCTTTTTATTTCAATAACTCCTTGCTGTTCTGTTTCTGCTTCAAGAATCTTAAAATTTTCTAATCCAAAAATACTTTTCAAAACACTTTCTGAATGAATTGTTCCAGACATTAAAATAATAACTTTATTCTTATCAATTAATTCCTTTAACCTTTTTGCAAGATTAGTTGTTACAAGTTCTGCAAATAAGTTATTGTCTTTTTTGCTAAATGTTAAATATGTTTCATCAAAAAATTCATCAAAAATCCTAGCTGTTTCAGCAACTTCAGAAAAATAGCTTTCATCATCTATATCTAAAAGAAATTCTTTATTTTCTAGAATAAGTTTAAACAAATCATAAATTTCAGTCTCTTTTAAGGGTATTATTTGTTTTGAAAATACAGAATGTTGAATCATTTGGTTGTCTTTTATATCTTCAATAACTTTTCCTATTTTTTTAATAAGAAATTCGTTTGAATCTGTTTCAAGAAAAATTTGATTTAATGAATTTTGTAATCTTTCAATATTTATTGTCCTCTGATTAGAAAAACTATCTAAAAATTCATCACATTCATCAATTATTTCAGCCTCTGTTTCTGGTTTCCTATTCATGCTTGATTCTAATGTATATTTTAAAGAATTAAAAACAAGAACATCCGCATCAATAAAAGAATTAAATTGTTCATAAAATTTACATCCTGGTTTTCTTTCATAAAAAACAAATCTTATTCCTTTTAGTCCATTGTAACTTCTTCTTTTAGCATTCTCAAAATTTTTCCCATTGAGTTCAAATTTATCAGGGAAAACAGGTGACCAGTAAGGACAAACAGGAGCAATTGAAGCACGTTTAACATCTTTCATGCTTCTAAAATTTTCTTTCTTATAATTTTTATTTTGTTTAAGATATTCTTCTATTCTGTAGGAATTTTTTTCTTTTATTTCAATTTTACAAGGTAGAAAAGGATTGTCTGCAGTTAGATTTGTATCTTTTTCCCTTTTATTAAAAATTTCGTTTAATTTTAAATTTCTTTCTTCTTTAAAAACAGGAGCATTTTTTTCTTCAAGATATTTACATTTGTGATTATTCCTTCCAGTTATAACAGAAATCTTCATCCTTCTTCCGTCTTTCATTAAATACTTTTTATTCTCATAATCTTCTTTGTATTGATTTTGTAAAGTTTTTCCAGGAACAACAATGCAAGTTTTTCCTAATTCTTTTGCAATATTAAGTGCAATAGCACTTTTTCCTGTTCCACACACCCCTTTTATAAAAATTACTTTAAACCCTTTTCCTATTGAGTCAAGAACTTCTTTAACAACATCCTCTTGCGTTTTACCATTTGAAAATCTTAAAGGTTCAAGAAACTTATCTTCGTTATATAAACTCCACATCTTTTATTACCAAAATAGTAAATTCAAGATTCAGTTATAAAGTTTATTGTAGAAGTTTTATTTACAATTTTAAGAGAATTCTATTATAACTAAAATAATATCTGCTAACAACAAAATCATTAATCTGTCTTGTGCTAACTAGAAGTGTAAAGGTTTGAGTATTATTAAGATTGAATAAACTTAAAACTATCCAAATAAGGCACTCAAACCCTCTGCTGCAGCTTCTTTCTTCTCTTCTATCTTTGTATCTTTCTTTTCTTCTTTTGGAGTTCCAGCAACTGGAGCAGCAACTAAACTAGCGCTTTCCAATTCTTTGTCAATGTTTACTCCTTTCAAACTAGCAACAAGTGATTTGATTTTTGATTCATCAACTTGTCCGCCAGCAGCTGCAACAACACTTTTCAAATTATTCTCGTTAATTTCTTTCCCGAGTTTATGCAACAAAAGTGCTGCGTATACGTTTTCCATCTTTAGTTTCCTCCCTCAATTATTTGAGGAGTATTTTGTGATAATTTTTCCATTGCAATTCCATGTTTACCCGCTTTCTGTAACAAGAAGCCAATTGTATCTTCACAAGCATATCCAACTTGTACAGCGAATGGCAAACCTTTTCCATATGCATGTTTCAAATCAGCAAGTGTCTTTTCAACATTAATATCAATATTCATGTAAGTTTTCTTTTCTTTAGAGTCATAACCCATAAGAGGAACTAAACTGATTGAGAATGGTTTGATATCAAGTTTGCTTAAAACATCTGCAACAGCTGCTGTTATTTTTTGTCCTTTCTTTGCAACAATTTTTGATTCTTTAATACTAATTTTTCCTTTTTCTATTTGAATTTGTAATCCTACAGCACCTAATTCACTTATAGCTGGTCCAGGAAGCAAATCAGTAGGCCCAGCAGGGATTTCTATATCTTCAGGAGCTTCTTGCCCAGGGCTAGCTTTAGCAGGACTCTTATTTCTTACAAGTTCTGCAGCAAGTTCAAAACAATCTGTATCTGAAAATAAAATAGCAATATTCTCTTTAAGTTGTGCACCAATTTCCTTTGCAGCTGTTTCTCCAGAAGTTTCTATTGCTCTAACTATTAAATTTTTTCTAGGGACTTTTACAACTGCCCTTCCTCTTAATTTTTTACTCATCTCTTGGAATTGTGATGCAGGAATATTTTTTATTGAAACTATCAAGAAAGTTCTTTTTTGTTTTATAAGTTCAACTATCTCTTTTACTGTTTTTTTCTTAGCATCTGAAACATGAGTTACTATTTTTGTTGTCATTTTAATTTTATCTTCTGGGGTTTAGTCATTGTGAATTTTAATTCTAAATTCTTGATATTTTCTTTTCCCTTTGTCATAACTTTCAAAACAGAATTATAAATTGTAAGCACATTTTCTATAATCTCTTCATCTTTCATACTTTGTTTTCCAACAGAAAGTTTTATACTAGCTTCTTTTATCTTAACTTTAACACTGGTATTTATTCTACCCTTTAATTCATTTATTGCTTTATCATTTGCATCAAGAATAATACCTAACTGAGGAGATGGCATTTTCCCTGTTGGACCTAAAGCTCTACCAAAAGTTGTAGCAACAACTGGCATTAAACTTGCTTGTGCAATAAAGAAATCATATTGTCTAGCTAATTTCTTAACTGTTTGTTTTGTTGAATATTTTTTAAAATCAGATCTTGTAATAGTATCAACATTATCATTTTTAACTTCAAAGAATCCACATATTTTTTTATCTTTTATTTTATGAGGGACAGAAATGAACATATTAAGCTGATTTTTCTTAACATCAAATTTTTGTAAATTTATCAATAAATCTACTGATTGATCAAATTTTCTTGCTTCAGTTTTTCTTAATTCTACTAATGCTTGTTGTAATTGTTCTTTTAGTTCTACCATCTGTTTAAATACCTCCAACTTAATACGCCAACACCATAGAATCTATGTGTCAACGAAGTTGTACAATCGGTAATTCTTCAAGAAATTCTTGATTTATAAATTTAACTTATTCTAAATTTTATAACAATTCTTATAAACAAAATATATTTTTGTCTTATCATGGAATTAGTAGCATTATTATCCTCTGGGAAGGAAACATGGGCACAAGTATCAGGACTAATTAAGTATGGTGAATGGGATAAGATAATTGTATTAGGAGACGAATTTGCAAAACAATTTACAGCAGAAAAAAAATTTGAATTTATTAGAATAGATTTAACAAAGAAATTAAAAGATTTGAAAGAAGAATTTGCTCAAAAATTAAAAGGGAAAATTGAAGGAACAGAAACTGCTCTTTCAATAGCTTCTGGAGACGGAAAAGAACATATGGCTTTAATTTCTGCTTTGATTAATCTCCCTGTAGGGATAAGATTTGCTGCATTAACAAAAGATGGAATTCTTGATTTATAAAATTGTATTAAATTTTCTTTTTTGAATAAAAATTAATTAAGAGGGTGTCTCTGAAAATTTTGTGGCTGAGAATAAACAATCGAACTTGTTAAAGGGGGAGTTTTTGGAGGGTAATTGGGAGGAAAATTATTTGTCATACTCTGTTGATTATTTTCAAGATTGTCTCTATTTTTCTTATTTTTTACATTCTTTAAATAAAAAATGACTCCCAAGATTACTAAACTAATAACCATTATTGAGACAATCATTATAAAAATTAATTTTTTAGATTTCTCTTCTTGTAAACTTTCTTCAGAAGAACCTGTTTGGGGGGTACTACTCATTATTTCATGGATTTCCTTTATAGTAAGGTTAGCCTGATTATTAACAATTGAATTTAATGTTACTTTCAAATCAAAATAATTATCCTCTGAAAGTTCAAATTTTTTTTCTTCACCAACTGAAAGAGTGGCTTTTTGAGGGGTTGAAGAAACTGTTATACTCACATTATCACTTGTTAAATTAGTAATTTTTAAAGAATGACTTTCATTTAAAATATTAAATTCTATTTCTGTTCCTTCAGGAAAAGCATCTTCATATGAACTTTTTATTTGACTTGTGTTTAATGCTATAATTGTTATATTTGTGCTTGTAGAAGTATCTGTTACAGAAGTGGTTGAAGAACTTGTAGCGCTTGAAGGTATGATCACTGTGAATGTTCTAATAGAACTGTTCCCTATATTTCCAGCAAGATCAATGCAATTAATTTGCCATTCGTATGTTAATCCATTAGTTAATAATCCTGTAATTCTGTTTAAAGAATTAACTTCTATCCCATTATCCACTTCTTCGATAGATTCATCAAGAATCAGACTACAATTTGCTATACCACTAAGTGAAGATACATTAAATGCAAACCTGTAAGAAGAAACATTTAGTGTAGCATTTGCTGAAGGAGAGTCAAGAGAAATAATCGGAGCAGTTTTATCAAGGATAAACGTCCTTGTTTCACTATAATTTATATGCCCTACAGTATCATTTGCAGTGGCATTCATATAATAAGTTCCTTCTACTAATCCAGAAAAATTACCATTTAAGGAGGTAGTATGGGCATTTGTTGAGTTTATCAATGAAAATGTGGAGTTATACAAATAAACATTTATTCTATCAATTGTTCCATCATCTTGTGCAGAAATATTATACTTAATGTATGTTCTAGAAAATGCAGAATTATCGTTTTCTGAGGGAGAAACAAATGAAACAGCTGTTGGTGAAGAAGAATCATTTATTGTAATAAAAATGTTTTGGGATTCAATTCCAGTAGAATTTAAAGCAATAATAGTAATGTTGTAAACGCCAGGCAGCGTTACAGTTGCGTTAAATATAAAATTTATTGAAGATAATGCTGGGACAATATTGTCTCCTGTCCAGATTAGAGTATTGTTTATCTCACTAAAAATATTGCTTGTTGCAGTTGTGCTGTTGGTTCCATTGATAAAAACAAAAGAACTAGGTAATGTAATATTTAATTGAGTAATATTTTTTTCTGCTCCTGTAGCTTCATTTTCTACAAGGATGTTATAAGTTTCAATTGTATCTTCATTAAAATTATAACTTGTTAGAGAATTAGAATTGCTAATTACATTTGAGTTTAAACTTATAGAAATTAGATTAAACATCGTTGCAACTATAATGGCACTCACAACAAATAAAGAAAATACTAGTTTCCTCTTTAATTTCACCTCTTCCATTTTTATATTAAAGTTTGTAATTCTTTAAAATGTTTCTTTTTTAAAATTTTTCAAAAGAATAAACTTTATAAACGAAGAATTTTCAGATATTTTATGTCACACACTTTTATTTTTGGAAAGAACAGTACAGAAGAAAGAACTTCTCCTAGAGAAGAGATGGGGAAAATTGAAGCAATAGTAACAACTCCAACAATAAGCAGTGAACCTAAGAAAAAAGAGATTTATAAGGGAGAATTAGATTTCACACAATTTTTACAATATGAGGTTCTTGTCAACTTAATTAGTACTGTCTACCCCTTAAAAGCTAAAGAGTTTTCATTAACTAATCCATTAAAAAGAGATTTTATCAAAGCAGTTTATGTTAATAGAAATATAAAACCTAAAGAATTATTTGAATGATTTAGTATTCACTTTTTTTAATCTTCATATCTTTTTTATTCTTTCCTAAAAGAACAACTCTGCTTTCTTCTTTTTCATCAAGAAATTTGTATTCGGGGAGAAATTTTAAAATCTCTTTTGAAAAATTAACAATATCCTTGTGATAAGGCATTCTATCATATCCAAGTCTTTCTCTCGCAAATCCAACACTCATAAATCCTTTAATTTCGATAAACATGGGGTTTGTTTTTTTAATCATATTTGCATATTCTTCAGCCATTTCAGGATTCATATTCAAGCCATTTACTAAATTCATTCTAAAAACAGTTCTTGTCTTGCCTTTTAGTCTTGACATAATTTTCAAACTTTTATTTAATCTTTCCCAAGCATCTTTTTTTGAACTTCTATGGAACTTATCATACAGCTTTTTATTAGAAGTGTTAACAGAAATATATAACTGGGTTGGAAGTTGTTTCTTTTTTTCAAGTTTTTCAAGTTTTTCAGGATATAAACCATTTGTTACAATAAAACTAGTTTTTCCTCTGTTTCTTAATTCTTGAACTAATCCCCCAATATCTTTGTAAACCATTGGCTCACCTGAAAGGGAAATTGCAAATTGCATGGGTTCTTGTGCTTCAGAATATTTTTTTGTATCTGCCCTGCTTAATTGTTTTTTCTTTGATTTTTTGTCAATATGAAATCCAATTAATAATTTTTGTTGAGCTTCTATACAACCATCAACAATTTCTTTTGGAGAATTTACTTTGCCTTTTAGTTCACTACCAATTGTTAATTCAGTTGCTCTCCAACAATGTACGCATCTATTTGGGCACCACATAACAGCAGGAGACATTTGGCAACATAAATGAGATTTAATGCCATAAAATTTTTCTTTGTAGCAAATTCCTTCATTTAACAAAGACTTTTTTGTCCATCTACAAATCTGTACAGCAGAATGTTTTCCAACAATTGCGTAATGTTGTTTTTTTAATATTTCTTTAACTTTATCAGGAATCATAATAAAATAGATTTTAGTTTGAATTTAAATCTTACTTAAATAATCCAATTGCCCAAGCAATCATAATTATTAGAACAAAGAACAAGAAGATGTAAGTTAAAATTTTAGATATCTTTTTTGAAGTTGTTTTATTTTTTGTTATCCCTAACATTGCTAAGTAAAAGAATCTTCCACCATCAAAAATTCCAGCAGGTATCATATTAACTAATGCAACACTTAAACTAATCATCACTAACCACCATAATAAATTGTAAATAAATTCTGCCACTTCAAATTTTGGGAGATAATAGATTTCTTGGTCTCTAAATGCAGAAATAAAATTCATAACCTTTCCAATAAGTCCTGAACTTTGTTTAGGGATAAAACCAATCCCTAAATAGGCTTTTGTATTATTTGAAGGATCTTCTCCAAGAACAACAGGATAGTCCCTAAATGCCTCCCCCTCCAGTCCAGTTATATACACTTTCTCTCCAGGAGAATATTTTTCTATTTCACTGCTTAATTCATCAATAGAAGTTACTGCGTTACCATTAATCATTAAAATAGTATTACTCAAATCTGCATTTATTGCAGAAGTATTTTCATATAAGAAAATAAATGGTTCTCTATTTTCTTGAAAGTTTAAAAAATCTTGAGTTAAAAAATAAGTTTTGTTATTTGTTTTTATTATACTCTTCCCTGTTTGATTTACTAAACTAATTGTTTGAAGATAAGTTAAGTTGGTCACTAAAGAATTGTCTATAGAGATAACTGAAGAGATTGGAACAGGAGAAAAAATGTAAGTATCATAGATTACCCCTGCTGGGTTGAAAGTTAACATAAAAAATAATGCAAGAATAGCAAAGAAAAATATAGCAGTCAAAATATTTGCAAAAGTTCCAGCTGATAAAATCGCCATCTGATGCGAAACTTTTTTCTTTTCCATTGCTTTCTCATCAAGTTCTACAAATGCAGCTAGGAATACAGGACAGAAGAAAGGGAAAAACCCAAAACCAGTACTTTTTATCTTAACTTTTTTATTTGCTGCAAAAATTCCATGACTAAATTCATGACTTATTGCAACTACTGCTAATATTATTATCCAATATACAAAATAAAAAGGTGGAAGGAAAGTTATTTTAAACATTTGAGGCAAATAAGGAATAAGGGGCATTATTGGAGGAATTTTAATTGCCTTAGTTATTTCACTATGAAAAATGTAAAGCCAGACTATTTTTCCGAAAAGATAAATTACACTTATCATTAAAACAAATCCCAGAATTATTGAAATATAACTAAGAACATCAAGAAGTTTTTTATGTTTTTTTGCAAAATTATTAATTATTTTTATTCCCCTGCTTGTTTTGTACAAAAATAAAAGTCCATCTTTTTTCAAATTAGCTCTTTTTTTGTATAAAAAAACAGAAGTAAATACTAGAAATATAACTAAAAGTGTTAAATCATATATTATTACATTCATCTCTTTTAACCTATTATTACTTCTTTCTTAGAGGTCTAAATGCTTTTCTCTTACATTTTCTGCATTTGATTTTTCCCTTTAAGACTTTTTGAGGATCTGCTCTTGTCTTTGTTCTACAGTTCTTACATATGAACACATTCTTGAACAATCTGTTTGTTGCTTCTATTATTTTTACCATTATGTTTTCCTCTTAACTACTTTAACTCCTTCAACATCCCAATATTCTACATTATCATTACTTATTAATTCATTTCTTATTTCTTCAGGACAATCAACTTCAATAGTTTCAAAGCTTTCTAAATCCATTAAACTAACCTTATCTCCAATTGAAAGAACTTGTCCTTTCCTTTTTTCTACTAAAGGAATTTCTAATCTATCATGTCCAGGGATTACAAAAACTTTTTTTACTTCTGAAATTATGCCAACAGCTTCTATTCTACACTTAGCATGTCCGTGTTTTCCAGTCTTACTAATATCTATTTTTTTTATTGTACAAGGCTCCCCATCGACTATAATACTTGTTCCAACCTTCGCTTCTGTAGCATTGATTATCTTTAATACCATAACTAAACCAAAAAAAATACATTTATAAACATTTTTACTCAAGAAGTTTTACTATTTCCGTATAAGAATTATAAAGTTTTTTTGGGATTTGCCCAATTTTTCTTTCTATTTGGGTTATAGCTTCTTCAAACTTGGGAATTTCATCTTTAGGATTAATTATTTCAAACCCTTTTCTTGATCTTAATTCTTTATTGTACTGTAATCCAATAAGAAATTCTTCAGCGCAGCCATCTGAATAATGGAAATTATCATCATAAACCACAATAGATGCTTTATCAACAATAACTGACTTCCACAAAGACATATAGTGTTCTTGTGCCCAGCCTTTTGCAAAGAAAATTCCAGGAGTTATAACAATTGGAAATCCTCTTTTTCTGATTTCCTGACCAAATCTAATTCCCTCTTGAATATTTTGATTCATAAGTTCTTTTCTTACATTTGGATTAATACCAATTAGTTCTTCCATTGTTTTTACATTGTATTTCCCAAATTGTTTATACATTAACAAACCTGTTGTAATTGGTGAACTTGTATAAATAGGGGATATGCCCTGAGCTTCCAAATCTTCTAAATCAATCATACTTCCAAAAGCAGAAATTGCTGAATTAACTTCATCAATATAAGTTTTATCAATCTCCTCTTTAAGTTTTTTTTCTACTTCTAATATTTTATCTAATCCCATCCTTCTTTTTAAAAAAAGTTTCTTATAAATTCTATTGTCTTGTATAACAAGTTTTAAAAAACCAATTATCGATTCTTTCTAATGGTACTTCAAAAAAAGGACTTTATAGAAATAGAATTCACAGGAAAGATAAAAGATGGCGGAGTATTTGACTCCAATGTTAAAGAAAATCTTGAAAAATTGGGTTCAACTGAAAAACCAAAACCCTTCATATTTTGTTTAGGAGAAGGAATGTTCTTGAAAGGGGTTGATGATTTTTTAATTGGAAAAGAAATAGGTGCTTATAACATTGAACTCGCTCCCGAAAATGCATTTGGTCCAAGAGAAGGAAGTCTTATTCAAACAATCCCAAGCAGAATTTTCAAAGAACAAAATCTTAATCCTATGCCAGGAGCAGTTTTCAATTTTGATGGTAGGTTAGCAAAAATACTTTCTGTTTCAGGGGGAAGAATTATGGTTGACTTTAATCATCCTCTTGCCGGAAAAATATTAATTTATGATATTAAAGTATTAAAAAAGATAGAAGATTTAAATGAAAAAATAAAATCTTACTTTGATTTCCTTTTCAAAAGAGATTTTAAGTTTACAATTGATGGAAAAAAAGTAACAATTGAAGCTGAAAAAAATATTGCTAAGTTTGTTGAAATGTTTAAAGAGAAATTTAAAGAAGTTTTTGAAATGGATTTGGAAGTTAAAGAAATAGAAAATACCCAAAAAGTAGAACAATAATTCTTATAAATGAATTTTAATTGTATTTATTATGGCAGAGATTTATAAAAAAGGTGCGTCTGTAATGCCCCAAGCTGTATCTGATGAAATAAGAGAAATTGATAAAGAACTTGAAGAATTAATTAAGAAGCAATCAGCAAAAATAAAAGTTATTGGTGTTGGTGGAGCAGGTAATAATTCTTTGAGCAGAATGAGGGAAATTGGAATTAGAGGGGGGGAGTTAATTGCAGTTAATACTGACGCACAAGATTTACTTTATGCTAATGCAGATCAAAAAGTCCTTATTGGTAAAGAGTTAACTCAGGGGTTAGGTGCAGGAAGTAATCCAAAAATAGGAGAACAAGCAGCAAAAGAATCTGAATCAGAAATCAAGAAAAAAATTGCTAATTCGGATATGATTTTCATAACTTGCGGAATGGGTGGTGGAACAGGAACAGGAGCAGCACCATTTATTGCAGGATTAGCTAAGAAACAAGGAGCATTAACTATAGGAGTTGTTACACTTCCATTTACAATTGAAGGAAAAAAGAGAATTGAAAATGCAATGGAAGGTTTAGAAAGAATGCAAGAAGTTGTGGATACATTAATTGTTATCCCTAATGATAAATTATTAGAATTAGCACCAGAGCTTCCACTACATACTGCTTTCAAAATTGCCGACGAGATTTTAACAAATGCGGTTAAGGGAATAACTGAATTAGTAACAACTACTGGTTTAGTAAATCTTGATTTTGCAGACATTAAGGCAGTAATGGTTGATGGTGGAGTTTCTTTAATTGGATTAGGAGAAGCAGATTCACCACAAAGAGCAATAGAAGCTGTAGAAAAAGCAATACAAAATCCCTTACTTGATGTTGACATTTCGGGAGCAACAGGAGCATTAGTAAATATTATCGGTGGTCCAGATATGACTCTTGACGAGTGTAAAAAGGTAATTGAAACAGTTGGGAATAAATTAAGTAAAGATGCAAAATTAATCTGGGGGGCCCAAATCTCAGATGATATGGAAAAATCAATACGTGTTCTTCTTGTAATAACAGGAGTTAAAAGTTCTCAAATAATAGGGAATGAAGGTTCAATAGATGAGATAAAACATAAAGAGATTGAAGACGAATTAGGAATAGAATTCTATGAATAAAAATTAATTAATAAACTTTAAATTAAATTTTTTGAAAAATATTAAAAACCCCTGTTTTCTAATTAATATATGAGTTTAATAACAAAATTAAAATCTTTCATTGAAAAGTGCAAAAGAGTTTGGATGGTTTTGAAAAAACCTTCAAAAGAAGAATTCAAAAAAATTGCAATTGTTTCTGCAATGGGAATTTTAATTATTGGTGTTTTAGGATTTTTGATTTCTATAATTATGAAATTTATCACTGGATAATTTAGTTAGTTTAGTTCTTCGTTATAAATTTGATTAAATAATTTATTTATAATCTTCTTCTCTATTACCTCTTGGATATTTTCATTTAAAACTTAAAGTTTAAATACTAAGTAAAAGTTATATATAAGAAGTAAAGATTAGCATTACTAAGTAAAAAATGAAAGAGGAAAAGATAAAAACATTTTTGTTGGAAGTTCCAGAAGAAATTTGGAATAAATGGAAAGATACTGTTCCCCGGTCTATTTCTTTAAAAAAAGCCCTTGTTGAATTACTAAAAAAAGAGGGAAATAAAAAATGATAAAAAAAAATTTAATTCTCTTGATAAGTCTTATTTTTCTATCGATAAGTCTTTGTTCTTCAGTTTTAATTTCAGATCAAGGTACAAATGTAAAAGTTATTTCTACTGGAGAGAAATTGGAAAATGGAGATTTAACAATCATAATTTATGATGCTATTTCTTCCGGAAATTTAATATTTAATTCCACTTTTGAAAATGTTATTATTAATGGTTCTTGGAATTTGATGATTAATCCCCACTTAGAATATGGTAAAAGTTATTGGAAAGATTACAGAATTAATGGTGAAAATCTTGCCTTTGATGGTGAAGACAGAATTGAATTCCAATCTCCCGGAGGAATAATAAATAATATTTCTTTTTTTAATCTCTCTTTAATAGGTAGTTGTCCAGAAGGAAGCTCAATAAGATTGGTGTACACTAATGGAAGTGTAGAATGTGAAACTGATAATGTTGGAGCAAGTGAAAACTTGACTAATTATGCTTTGAAAAATCAATCTGAGAATTTTTCTGGAAACATAACAACAACAGGAACAGGATTTTTTGGATTTTTAGGTAGTTTAGTTAATAGAATAACTTCTCTTTTTGTTCAAAATATTGATTTTATAGGAAATATTAATGGAACTGGAAATATAACCACAACAGGAAGAATAGGAATAGGAACAGAAACACCCTCTAATGCTTTGGATGTTAGGGGAACAATAAATGCTTCAGGAATTATTTTTTATAATAATGGAACTCCCATCACCACATTAAATGAAACAGGATTAATTAATTCTGTGAATACAACTGCAAATATTCAGAACTTATTAAACTCAACAGGAATTTACACCTATAATTATAATCAAACAACAGCAACTTATAATTTATACAATGATATTTGGCTTTCAACATACAATTCAACTTATGCAACATATCTATATGGATTAAGAAATGAAACATTAGATACTTTCAATAATTATAATTCAACTTGGGATAACAATTGGGTAAATCAATTTGCTTATAATCATACCTCATCAACAATTGAAATATTAGGAACAAACTTTACAACCTTAACAAATAATCTTGCTTCTATAAATACAACAGCAAATATTCAAACTTTAATTAATGGAACAAATGCTAATTTTGCGAATGTTGAATTCAATGGTGGATGGACAAATGGGGGAGCAAGTATTATCAATGGAAATATTTTCGCAAGAGCAGCATATTTTTACAATATTACTGGATTAGATACAACTACACTAAAAATTAATGGTTCTTTACTTCCAACAACTGGATGGGATGATACTTTTGATATTGGTTCTAGTTCTTTAAGATGGAAAAATTTGTATCTTAGTGGAGATGCAAGAATCAATGGAACAATCTATTATGGAAATGAAGGAATACCAATTACTGC